>Ga0160429_1000126_pt1 | contig 98488 bp, 95 predicted proteins | sample SolpanmetagenomR_FD_108199 | JGI IMG/M metagenome (GOLD analysis project Ga0160429, IMG submission 108199) | Solar panel surface microbial communities from Lawrence Berkeley National Laboratory, California, USA - R | ecosystem: Engineered > Built environment > Solar panel > Unclassified ...
ACCCGAGCTGAAACAAGGCATAGCGAACAGAGTAAATGAGGCTATTCTGAAGGGACAAGGGTACCGCAGTCAAACACGGCTTAAGAGCTTAGTGAAGTTGAAGGCTTGGGCTGAGAAACGTGCCAGAGATGCTGGCCATGATCTGCCTGACAAGCTCAGTATTTGGCACGATAGTGTCAAGCCTACCACAAGTGTGGAGGACAGCTTGATGGGTGGAACGAATGAGGCAGCCGCCATGGCCTTGTGAACGATGTGTACGATGTTGACGATAAAATGAATAACGACTGGGACAATGGAATAAGCAGGAGCATCGGTTCTAGGCAGAGGATGAGCCCCGTGATACCCACTTCAATGGTTAAGGCGTTCTATACTCCTACCTTAGCAACAAATTGAGCATGATCTGCTGGAATACAATTCAGTACATGTCCAACCGCGTGCACACTCTTCCAAGGGCATTTTCTTTGCTTCTGTCACGATGATTACAGTACGAATGCGTGCTACTGTATGCTGAAGTCGCTTGATCTGCAGGGGTATGTTCTGAAACTTGGGTCCAGATCTCGAGTGCGTCATGCCATTGAAGACGGCGACATATCACTTCCAAGTTTTCGTACTATCCTTCCTTCATTCCCCTCTTCAACAAACGTACACTCTCTGTTTTCCACCGGACCATAGCAGTTATCACTTCTTCTCGTACAATCAGCCGCCAATATAGCTTCACGCAGCATCTCACGCCTCGCCTCCACACTTCGAGCCATGTCATCCACAGCTGGTGCCGAAGCCTCCAAAGGTCCTGCTCCTTGGAAAGCAGCCTTCCTGGAGGATGTGAACAAGCACATGGACTCTCCTGAGTTCGTCCTTGCAACACTGCACGCTACTCCCGAAGGCTCGTCAACGCCATACATTCCTCACGCCCGCTTCTGCATCTTCAGAGGCATGTGGGGAGAGCTGCCAGAGAACAAGCACTACGGTGGGCCAAAGAACGAGAGGATCTTCGAAAGTGAACTACCTACATTCACCACAGATGTGCGTATGGAGAAGTTTGGTGAGATCATGGAATCCAGTCCTGGAGGCAAACCAGCTGGTAGGGAGGGCGTTGGTGAGAAAGCGCAGAAACAGGCATGGGGTAGCGGTGGTGGTGGGCCAGTTGAGGCTGTATTCTGGGTCAAGGAGAAGCAGATTCAGTGGAGAGTCAAGGGTGAAGCATTCCTTGTTGGCCCAGATGTTGAGGGTGACAAGGAGGAGAACAGTGGTGTGAGGACGGTCAAGAGTGAGCTTGCCAAGAGGATGCATATCGTGCAGCACGGCAAGGAGGGAGACTGGAGTTGGGCTACTGAGTTGACGCATCACTTTGGCAACTTGAGCCCTGGCATGAGAGGTGAGCAATGGCAGGATGGAATACAATTGCAGAATTATACTAACTTTGTCATAGGTTCGTTCAAGCAGCCTCCCCCTGGTCAAGCAAGAGACAAGCCATACCCCGACGAGAACAAGATGGGAGAGAAACTCTCTGGACTAGACGACGCTGTAGCACGCAAGAACTTCCGTGTTGTTGTCATCAGGCCAGAGAAGGTCGAGGAGCTCAACCTAGATCCTGAGAAGGCTGGCAGGAAGAAGTACACATATAACGAGGAGACCAAGGACTGGGACTTAGAGGAGACTTGGCCATGAATAATGTCTCCAAAATGTAAAAATAAACATAATACTGAGCGATATATAGGTACATGACTTAATCACAAAACTGAAGATACTTCGCGAGTTCATATATCCTACCTAGGTGAAGACAAGCCTTGAAGCTATAGTCCGAGCGATGTCTTCGTCGTGGGGGATGTTGTGGTATTGTCGATAAAGAGCTAATTTTGCTAGGTTTCAGGCTGAGAATCTGACAGATGATTCAAGAAGTGAAACTCACCTGTAGATCTTTCAATTAGGACAAAACCGCATCAGACGCACCTCAATTACATTCTTCCTAGCACAACATCACCAGGAGTCGCTTGAAATGGACTCGAGCAATAGTTCTTGGTCGCACACGATCACGGCCCTGGATGGTCACCTTGTCTGCTTCCTCCTGGAAGACCTTGCGGTCTCAGACCTTCAAACATGCACTAGAAACATGAAACAGCAAAAGCCGCTCTCATGCTTGATTTGCTACCATGCTCTCGGCGAAATTCAGCTCTTTCGGCTGTTCTGTACTGTCCTGCCCAAGCTCACCGAGAGCTCTTTCCTTGTCAAGCTCAGCCGATCAGATGAGCGCACTCGAGAGCAGGTTTTCCATCTCTTCATCTTCCATTCTGCATCTCATCGAACTCAACCTCATCATTGTATGCTTCAAACATTCCAACAATCAACGCATTTCAACTCTCTGGCCGGTGACTATTAGCAGCATCATAATCAGCTTGTTATCGTCATCACCATAACTCATAGTGGAACGACCACTATCTGTTGGTGATACATATCATTGACTTGAGTAAGTGTTTGTGAATGCTTTGAACATGCCGATCAGCAAGTTATCCATCGACGAGGCGATGAATTTGGGTGTGAGCAGCAGGGGCGAGAAGAAAAGCAGCAAACCTTGGATTCCTTGCGAGCAAGCCAGTGGACCGGACGGAAAGCATTTCAACTATTCCAGGAAAAGAAACCCTAGCCCGACAGTATCGGAAGAAGAGAAGGAAGGTATCAAGGCGCCAAATGGTGCAATCAGAAAGAGAAGAGCCACATTACGCTCGGAAGAGACTACTTCAACAAGTCCAATCACTGCACGCAGGTCGTCTACCGCTGGATCTACTCGATACACGAACAGTATGAGCGAATTTCCATCAAAGATTTCGCCTGTTCGAAGGAATAATACTCGCTCTGATGAGACTTGGTTGGCGAGACGCCCAGGCAGTGGACCAGAAAATCGACGGGCTAGTTGTAGCACAAACATCACCTCAGCTACCGGCTATGTACCCACCTCAGGTAGCACAAGCGCCTATGCATTCACTGGTCAAACCATTTGGGACATCCCAGTGTTTAAGGCCTCGCCTACGAGATCTCCTAGCCGCCCGCCTAACGATGTTTCACCAGGCAAGGTTGGTTCAACATTGCAATCAAGCGAGCGCTTACAGGAAGCACTTATAGGTAACGAACAGGCACACGAGACATCAGACATCCTTTCGTCTTCACTGAACACATCCGAAGGACCAGCTTTCCAACCTCCAGCCTTTCAGACACCAAGACTTTTACCATCCACCACGCTTCTGCCTCAAACAAAAATTCCGAGAAGTGCAAAGGCTCGACCAGAAAGTAAACCTCATTTGTCTCTTGACACCGTGAATCTCAATTCACCTTCTTGAGGCATCTACACCTTGAAGAGTTCGTCAAGAAACATTCTTCCGTTCTACTTTGTAAGTCGAACATACATGTTATAGTTGACTGGCTCATCAACAACAGTGATCATTTGTACACTACCGAAGGACGACTACCATATCACACTTAATATTCTTGCTTTCAAGTTCAGCCGTCTCAAGATGTAGGTCTTCTCCCCTCCGATTCTGCGAATGCAAAGCTGACTTCCTACCCACCTTAGCTCTATCTTTTCGAAGCACAAGCTATCCGTAAAGACCTCCTACTCCAGGCCCAAGATAGTGACAGCAAGCGAGCACCAACAATCCCAAGCTCAACCCATCCAAACACTACCGCCGATATGCCATCCACAAAGGTCACTGCTGTGCAGCACACAGAAGAGACTGTCGTCATATCCCCAAGCACTAAGCCAGCCCAGACAGCAACTCCACCAGACACTCAAGGCGAAGACCTGCCGCCATCAACAACGCCTCTTGCAGCAGCTGTCACTACCAGTGCCATTCCAGCCCCAGAGCCAGCCGCAAAGCCAGCTCCACAGGCCATCCAATTTAAGACAACGGAAGTAGCAGCAGAAAAGCAGGAAGAACCAGCGAGACATCATATCGGCCATCGCGGTGCTTTCTTCTGCCCGGCAACAGCGGCAGCATTCCCACCTAGCCCACCTCCGAAGCTGCCCCAATTTGCGCCATCTCCACCGTCGCCAGTGGAGACAGGCATACGTCGTAAGCAGTCGGCACTCCCTGCTGCAGCAAAGGTCACTGCGAGACGTGCAACTATGTCAGGACCAGTTTCAAGATCAACATCAGCCGCAAGACAGCTCCGCAAGTCAACCAGTTCCGCTGCCAACATGCCGCCACCCAGCACCACCGCCAGTGCAAAATCACCGAGGCGGACTGGTGCAAAATGGGGACTGCGGAAGGGAGAAAGGGCAGCCGACGACAATAGCGGGGACGACACCCCAGCTCTACCCCGGCAAATCTCAAGGAAGAGAGCAAGTGTTGACGACGACGAGGCCGACGATACACCCCGACCAAAAAGGCGACGCATGTCAACATCCCCTTCACCCTTCTATGAACCTGCAAAGCACGAGCGTCGAATGGCACAATCCAAAGGCAAGAAGCGCTCAAGCCTCGCCAATTCAGGCTGGTCGTCGTCCGAAGCTGAGACTGATAACCAGCTGAAAATATATATACGATCGCCAGCCGAAGCCAACGACAAAGAACTTTCCATTGGCGCCCCCTCTCCCTCACCACGCCCAAGCGAGAACTGCCGGCCAAGAGGTCTATTTCCAACTTCAGAGGTCATGCCACTCGGAGAGCAAGACGTTGTCCAACGTCGAGGCTCTCAGCAATGGGAGGATCCGTGTCGAAAGCATATCTCTGAAGGTGATATCATGAAGCTCTGTGAAGCATACCACCAGGAAACGGAGAGAATTGCCGTAATAATCGACACGTATGAAAAGGCCAAGACCGAAGCGGAAGACAAGCTGTTGGCATGCCGGGGCGATATCATTGACCTAGACAAGGACTTGGTGGGCTGGCGGGAGTGTCTCAAGGAGGCGAAAGTCAGCGCCAGAACGTTAGGGGAGGTTGTGAAAAGGTCGAGGAAGAGGTATGAAGGAGATGATGACGAGGACAGGCTGGGTTGAGGAAAGGGTGTTTGCTCTGACTGTTTGACTTGTTAGGAAAAGTTCCTTCTCTTTTGTTTGGTGGATTCTTCCTGTTCTTGCTTTCTTGTCGTTTTGCACATCGGGGTGTTTACTCGGTACGGTTGTGTCGAACTCTTGCATAGCGACGTGATCAGAGCATACAAAGATGCTGGTCGTCTTCCGGTAACGTAGATAGCAGAGAAACGTATACTCACATCGACCCTTTTCCACAATCAAAGTGACCTCGTCGATAGTAACATCCAGTCCTCCATTTCTAACATTAGCCTCTTCCACCTCACCTCGCTACCTCAGTCTATAGTTCCACAAACTCTACTTACCATTCACGTGAAGACATAAAACATGTTTACTTGCCGCCGCACAAAGGTGGAGTTCGAAGCCGGTTTTGTGCTACATGACAAGCGTCGGATATCTTACTATTTTCGTCTGCATAGCCGTCTTCGTGCATGTCATGCATGAACGATCGGCTATACTAGCACGTACTTCGATGCAATAGAAATCAAGGTTATGGCAGGTGTCGTCTTACAATAAGCGTGAAAACAACTTACCCTAGTATATTGCAGATAAGGTTCACAATTCTGCCCATCACATCACCAAATACAACACCATCCTCTCATAACCTCGCCTTCTCACCCACTCCTCCAGCACTCTCCCTCAAACTCTCCACAACCAACCTAACAGCCCTATAACAGCTCCCATAACTCGCCTGATACCCCGCGCCCCCATGCCCATAACAATGAACCACCCTCACTCCTCCAACCTTCTCCCTCGCAACCCTTGGTCCTCCTTCGCGCACCGGCCGTAGACCGACGCCATGCCGTATTATACTTAATGCTTCTATGCCTGTCTTGCCTGGGACGCCGCCGTTGCCTGGAGAGGTTAGGGAGGGACAGAGAGCGATGCACCGTTGCATTATGCGGATGGCGAGGTTGGGGTCGGGTTGTGACTCGGTGGAATTTTTTTGGTAGCACCCGCCCAGGACTGTGCCGCCGCCTGGTTGGGAAAGTTAGTGGGTTGTTGATGTTATATGAGGGGCAAAGATGAGGTCAGTGGTGGGAATGGGATTGGATAGACGTACCAGCTGCTCGTTGCATGATATAAGTACACTCATCAGGCCCGTCATCACACCCACTCACTGCCATCATCTCCCCCGGCTCATTCCTCACAACCACGATCTGTCCTCGCGCCGGAATAACGCTTTTGTCCTCTACGCCTCCTAAATCCCGCACGCCCAAGCCCGTACAGTTCACCACAAGGTCTGCGGCATGCCCTGAGCTGTGCAGTTGCGCTGCTTCGGTAATTTGTTTGACGATCCCGCGCTTGAGGACGACGCCATACTTTAGGCATTGCGAGGCGAGCCAGGGGAGGTAGATGGCTGTGTTGATGCAGACGGAGGTGTATGATTGGGCTGAGTCTATGCCGGTGGGAAGTTGAGATGGAGTGAAGTGTTGTGCATTAGGCAAAACTGACATATACCACGGGTTTTGAGTGCGAGAGGCGCCTTGCCATTGTGCGATTGCGGAGTCGGCGTCGATATTGCGGGTGTAGTTTGTGCACTCTGATGTTCATTTGTGTTAGACTGGTGGGTGTGCAGGGGTGAATAGATACTAGGGAATCCTCGTCGGCTACCGTACTTATCCAGCTTCATATTACTGTTATACATCTGTCACTCATTACTTGTCGAGATCCAATACAACACCGAAAAAAACAAATATAAAAGACTCACTCTGAAAATGCACCCCCGCCTCCACCACCTCCCTCGCCAGCCTCTCCAACTCCGGCCACGTCTCTCGTTCATAAACATTCATATCCGTATCCGGCATCGAGACAGGCATATAGTTGGCGCCAGCCCAATTACTCGTATATTTAATGTCGTAGTCGCCTGGCATGAACTCGGCGATTATGGTGACGGCGTATTTATGATGCCGTGCTAGCAGTAGGGCTGTGGTGAGGCCGATTACGCCGGCGCTGTGGCGAGTTTTATAGTATTAGGTTCGGGTCTTATGAAGGATGGGAGGAATAGAGGGTAAAGAGCTGACCCTAGAACGACGATATTTGTTTCTGTCATTGGAACGATGCGTCACGGATGAAGAAGGAAAGTTATGCAGATTATCAGGGAACTTGGTGTAGAGGCACGAAGCTACGTGGTTTGTCTTTTGTTTCTTTGGATGATTGTCGGTCTGTTTCAGGTCTCGTTTCAGAACCACGCCAAGCCAACCCGCGGTCACGTGAAATATAGAGAACAGGTAAGATATGGCTACACATTGATCTTCTTCATTATCTAGTTTCTGAGGAAGAAGGGTTGAAGCAGGAGCTTCCATAGAGATGTGCATCATAATTATACTATCTGTGAAACGCCAGATCAAAGTGTCATCATAAAATCTACAAAGCACTTCTCCTAGCAGCCTTGCGTGATTTCTCATTTCTAAGTCAAGCATTCCATACACTTTATGCTTCCGGCTTTGCCTCATCCTTGGCGTAAAGAGTTTATCTGCGAAATGAGCGCTTCGAAACGCTGCGCTTGCTCCTCCAACCTCTTATTGAACCGATCTTCCTGCTGGGCAGTGACGCGCGAGATCAATGACTCAATATCGAAACCAACGTTAGCACCGTCGAGAAGAGGAAGAAGCTAAAGACAGCGGATCCATACCCCAGACAGCTTTTGCCTCCTCTGTGACATCTAATCCCCGTTGTTCAAGCTGTAAATATCGCGAATGGCGATTGCGTGTGGCTGAACTTCTCCATGCTATGACGTCGACCAGGAGTTGCATGATCAAGCTATAATACACATCCCTCAGTTAACGCACTTCTGGTTCCTCATCAGGCATATGCGTTGTTTGATAAGCACGCTGCTGGCTGCAAAGAAACAGGATAAAGGGAAAAACTTACAGTGTTATAGCCGCAAACTGACCGATGATCATGAACACATGACCAGTAGTATAATGGCGCTCGAACCCCATAGGCAGCCACCAGTCGCCCACTCTCATTCTTTCGTCCGGTAACCTGGTGTATGTAAAGGTATGTGTCGCGTAATCCGTATCGACCTCAGCGTTTGAGGACCCAAGGCTTGAAAAGACAGCCGCCTGGATCCAAAAAGCAAGCAAAGGAAGCTTCGAAACAATGCTGATCAGTGTGCCCAGTTTGCCGTTTGCCCAGCGATAGATGTTGAAGATACAGAGCCCGAAAGTCAGGACTGAAGGCACGACATCGTAGAAGGGTTATGAGGTCGGGCTGTTGGCGATGCTAACCAATTGAGTAGCATTGGAGACACCGAAGATGAGAGTGAATGAGAAGCGGCTACAACGATAATGTTGAGCCACAAAGCGTGATATGCATTTCGGCCAAAGTGCTCTGCGCTCTCAACCGAAGCATAAAAGGAGATTGGCATGATGGAATGATTAAATAACACAATAGTGTTTTTGCTATTGTGAAGGACAGGAATCACCTCTTATATGTAGAAGATGGGAGCAGCCTAAACCGTGCGTGGGGGATCATCTCACTTGGCATTTCGAGGATCTAGGCAAGATAAATGTGCTAGACTCCTACTCCTCACAGATGTTGACTCTATAGTGCATAGGGTCTCCAACAAGGTGTGGGGAAATTAGGGATATGTTATTTTTCTGAAGAGAGGAGGCAGCCAAAGTCCAAAGTCTGATGAGTCAAGCAGGGCAGGACAGAAAGGCTGTCCTCGCTGGAGCAAGGATGCTTCTTACTAGAACTTCAGACATCTGCTTCCAAAGCCTATTCAGCTCTACAATAGAAGACTTCACATTGAGCTCTTGATGACAGTTTAATGGATATCATCATCACCGAGAAAAGCCAGCTGCCTTATTTCGGCAACGAGTCGGTGCGGGCCCAGTGCGCCTATCAACGAACCCTAGGTCATTCTGCAACCAAAGACTATTTCACTTCCGCTCAGACTTCCATTCTCTCTTGCTCTTTCTCTCCCTTCCTTCTTTGCTCGCTCAGCTTTACTTCCTCAATCTGAGCGTTGCTTCTGCTGCTGCTGAGGGCCTATATAACCCCAGCAGCAGCTCTCTCGCTCTTTCCTCCATGTCACACACAATCTGACAGTCCCAAACAACTTTACCGTCACTGTGGAGAGACCCTTATACTTACCACCCCTCCTTCATACAAAACATGCACAACACCTATGACGATGAGTTTCCACTGCTTCGACTTGCAGGTCTCTATGCTGCTGATATACGAGGAGATGGTATGTTCCCAACTTCACTGTTTACACTTCCTACAGTTTGCTCGTTTGGCACGTGTTGACATCACTCTCACAGGTAACTGCCTATTCAATGCCCTTTCCGACCAGCTATACGGTGGTCAGAATGAACACCACATGATCCGGACCCGAGTCATCGACTACATGAGGGAGAACGCAGACTACTACAAGATGTTCATGGAGTGCAATGCAGGAGGTGGTGTCCGACGGAATCCAAAGAGAAAGAATGCTGGTGGCTACTCAAGTTTCAACGCGTCTATGCCTACACAAGACGAGATTGACCGCGTCTTCGAGTCGCATCTAGATCGAATGGCAAAAGGAGGCACTTGGGGTGACAATATGGAAATCGTGGCTTTCAGTAGTGCGTTTGGTGTCGATGTCAAGATATATCAACGTGATAACGCCTTTATGGTACGGGCTGGCGATGACGAAGCACGCCCGGTGTGTCACATTGCATATCATGTAAGTAATATGTTGGTCCAAAGTTGTTACTTCCATGATCTAACTGTAAAAGGCTTGGGAGCACTACTCTTCAATACGAAATCTGGCCGGCCCTCATCAAGGACTACCAAACGTACAGGCCAAGGATGTCTCACCGCATGAACTGCAACAAACACAGGCGAGATTGGAACAGCAAGTGCCTGTGATTGATGCCCAAAAGATGAAAACCGTGAAAGCTTCTCTGCCTCATTATGTTGACGACGAAGTGATTGCCAAGGTCCTGAAAGAATGCAACGGCAACATTAACAATGCTGTGGATAAGCTGCTTGATTTTGATGATGAACGCAGCACGTCTTCACAGCAGTCAAGCTTAGATCTTGATGCAGACAGCAGTGATGAAAACTTTCACACTCCTTCTAAGAAACAAGATCGTCGATTGAGTCGTGCTACAAAATCTGGGCTGAAAGCTCAACAAGATACCAAGAAAAAGATTTCTTTGAAGCTTGAATACGGTGATTCGCTTGATTCTTTGCTCAAAGCTGGCACGCCACCTCCGTTATCTCCACAGAAACGTGGCTCAGCTGCCCTCGACTCTGATAACGAGGACGATGAGGACATATTTGCAGACCCTCTCAAAGACGGTGATACATCGTCGGGCTCGGAATATGCTGTTCCAAATGACGCTCCAGCACCTACTGTCACAGGTATAAAACTCAGGCTGCCTGGCAAACCCCGGGTGGAGCCACTAGTAAAATCAGAGACCCGGGCAGAAGATACATCTCTGCCTTCGCAGAAGAGATCTTCTGCTCGTGATGTCAAACTTCTGAAAAAAGCAGCACAAATGAATGCTGCCAAGGAGCGAAAGCAAGCTACGTACGCTGCTAAGAAGAATTTGCGGACTGGCTCTACCACTCCAGCTCCTAGCACTTCGCATCCTGCCATGACATCTGGTATTCGGACGCTATACATATGATGACTTTGCATCTTCGGAGTTCTACTAACGATAATCTGCATAATTTGGTGTTGCATACTGCACAACCCCCACAGCACACCTTCACGGCTCCCCTAAATCATGACCACGACACGAGACCACGGATCTGCATCGAGGGATTGTCCGCCGGGCCCCTCTACCTTGTTGCATGGCGATGGCGTTCTTCAGCGAATGGGTCTGCTACTATGTTAGCATGACAAAGCATATAGCATATCAATGAGACTTGAATGGCGCAGATGAAGTGCTCATTGCGTCAGTCGGTCTCTTCTCCTTTATACTCTTCATTATTGGCGTTTACTGGGACTGGCAAGGCTATTGGCCAATGCTACTTGGATTGTACGTATTTCGGGTAGTATGTGTTTGATGGGAGGTTGAGGAGGGCTACGATTGTGTGTAGACCTAGACCACAGATACATACTATTCCGTCTTCAAGTGCTTCCAGGATTCTCCGATGCTGTGCGTGATGCTTGAATGCGGTGGTTTTTGCTTAGAAATGCTGACAGGATCATCATTTCCGTTTTAGGACATGCTTAGTTTTAAACGTGCTGTGATTGGCTGCACTTGCACCTTCCTGTAGAAGCGTCGACGACATCAAACTATCTCGATCATCGTTGATTTCGACGCTGTGTGACGAGGGGATTCACGGCCTGATCCAGCTGTTTCTATTTCATTTTACCACCAACTTCTCTCTGCGAATCGCGACACCAACAGCATGGGCATTGCCTTCCAATAACACGTACATAATGTCCACCTACACTCATCCACCGACACATCACAACACGCCCTTGTCGCGCCCTGATTCCTCTCACCACCTCACACCAATACACGATCGAACAGCTGGAGATTTCGAAGCCGCGCAACAGCTGGTCAATCTGCCACAACAAGAGCGTACACTGCCATCCTTTCACCAACTTTCACAACGGGCAGACAATCCAGACGCAGCTTTAGCATGGGGGAGAGGCACGTCTGTTCAGCTTCCCTCGCAGACACCTGATCCATACTCGCGACCATATCAGCCTCAGCCTCCACCTCAGCAAGAAACTTCACCTCCTTCAGCATCATTGCAGCAGATACCCTATACCAACACTTCTCCGGAGCCTTCGACATCAGGCCAAGAATGCAGGTGAGTACGTTAGTAGTCAGACCGGACTCAGAGACTAACATTGTCTAGTAATTGTCACACTACACAGACACCACTATGGCGACGATCAGCGGAAGGGAAGACGATATGCAATGCTTGCGGACTTTATCAAAAATCTCGTAATTCGAGTCGTCCACCCAACCTCAAACGTCCACCTGCATATAGTATAGTCTCGACCACATCCACAAAAGCCAGTCTGCCAGTCGAAAACAACACTTTGCGTCAGCACACGCCTGTCGCGCAATATGTTCCAGCAGCACAGGTACAAGCAGGTTCATGTCCTGGTGGTGGTATCTGCAATGGTACTGGTGGACATGCAGGTTGTAATGGCTGTCCTGCATTCAACAACCGCGTATCCAAGAGCGCCGTGCTCACCGCTGCAGCTGCACAACGAACTTCATCTACACCTATTCCACTAAACTCAACCACCGCACCTCCAGTATCAGTCACACAATCTACTATACCAATCTCCGCTGCTACATCACAAGCACAACCACCACACCAAGCCGAACAAGTCCTAGTAGCCTGTCAGAACTGCCACACCACCACCACCCCTCTCTGGCGTCGCGACACACAAGGCCACACCATCTGCAACGCCTGCGGCCTCTACTTCAAACTGCACAACAAGCACCGTCCCGTAAAGATGAAGAAGAGCTTCATCAAACGACGAAAACGAGTCGTCCCACAACCAAACGAGGGACAAGCTGGATTGCTAAATAGCTCAGGTCAACACGGTGGTATTGAAGGCAGTATGTCAGTATCACCAGAACCGGCATCTACCACGCGCCCGCATCCAGTCGACCAAAACATCGATCCGAGTCTTGAAACTGGTATGAATGGCACAAGAGAGAAGATCTTTACCCTTGCGATTGATTTCACGGGATATACAGCGCCGCCTGTCGAGCGAAAACTACCACCGTTACCACTTGATCCAGACTTTGACCTGAGGCCAGCAAAACGACAACGGCAGGAGGCAGAACCAGAGGAAGAGTCGAACGTGTCGTCGCTGTCAAACGCACCACCAACACAGCCCTCGGTAGACATACCACCACAACCAATACAACAGATACCAAACTCAATATCACCACAACCACAATCGTCATCACCACGACCAACCTCCACCACGGCAAGTCCCGCAAAGACGACAGGACTAAACGATCCTACCTCATACACAAATCCGTCAAATTTGACATACGAAGAACGAATGCAGAGGAAGGAGGTACTACTAGAGCAGATTACGAAATTGCAGAGATGGGTGGATGATATTGACGATTTGGCAATAATGCAGTAGGAGTATGATGTTTATATCAGGTTTGGTGGTGTGGGGAGTGAGTGCTCACTTACTCGACCTTCCTGCTTAGAGACTATGGGTGTCGTTATAAAGATTGGGCACGAGGGCTGCTGATTCTCTATGATCAGAAAGAGAGGATGTGATGATACCCTGGAAAACGAACGAGATAATAGGTGCAACCAATGCCATGACGAGAAATTTCTTCAATCACAGTAACTAAGTGCTTGAACTACTCGTGTTTCCATGGACAGATATGTTACCATGCTAAAGTCAAACATCGTGAGATATATCCTGGTCTTTTCGAGTTCCTCCAATCTCCAGTTCCTCCTACCATCGCTTTTATCAAAAGCTTGCCTTCAAATGGCAACAAGGCACTGTCGAAGCTTGGACACAACTGCATAATATACATTGGTTCTGACACAAACTCTGACAATGGTGTAGAAGATCGCTTCGACTCTTACGAAAGCACGGGCGAGAACCTTTCGGGATATGGTTGCAGAGGCTCCTCAGCTGGCTGGCATATCTCTCACGGGGGAAACGAAGTCACAAAATTCTCCTTCAGCACTCTCCACACCTTTTTTTTGATTGACTTGACAATTTCGATTTCCTGTAAGTCTGGACGACGCCAAGACTTTGGGAGACTAGGTACCTCACAGATGTATGATCCAGACAGCGCATATTGTCACCTCAGCATTTGACCATCTGCCTTGGGGACTTCCCTCAAAGCTGTTCGGTCTAAACCAACAATTTGTTGGATTATAAAGTAGGCTCAAATATCTTACATACACATACATATCTACACACATCCAGGAACAGATTCTACGAAAAGAAATAAACACTCTTCTTCAACTCAGCAACATCAAAGTCTCCCTTCTCAGGCGTATCCTTGAAGTCCAAAGGCAACCAAATATGCATCCTTCTCACCGTCTTAGTAGCATTTGGTGGCCTGCCAAGCTTCTTCTCCTGTGTCTTGCCATCTTCCAATTCGTCGACTGCAGCCTCGCCTTCTTCATCGTCGACTGCAGCGGCGTCCGAATCAGCATCTGAGTTAGCGTCATCGAGAAGGTCAATTTCATTTTCGTCTCCTTCAGCCGTAGCTTCAGCGCCTTCACTACCAGGGACTTCGGCGTCCTCGGCACCACCACCAGCGAGTCCGGCTTCTTCTCTCTCGTTCTGGGCGTTAGCAGAGCGATCGTCCTGACTACCAAGGACACTGATATCCTTTTCGTCCAGAACAGGCAACGTAACCTTGTCGCTCTCCGACGCCTGCTCCCACAGACTTGCTGGCGTGATCATCGCCTGCCCTTTCGCTCTCTCCTCGGCATCCTCAGATTTCAAAAGTTGCTGTCGAGTATACTCTTCAATCAACTCGTCAATCTGCTTCTGGTCGGTGACTTTGGGGTCTTGCTGCCATTGACCCAGTCGGCCTTGCGACTTTCGCAATTCGGTGACGCGTCTGCCTAGTTCCGAGTTGCGCTGGATGGGCGCCGAGTAGAGGAAGTTGGCGTACCGCTTTTGCATCTCTTCGCGCAAACGACCGACGATGTCTTCCGAGTGCATCTCGATGAAGGCGTCGCGGAGGATTGTGTTCATGACGGGAACATCGGCTGCGTGCGTCCAGAAGGAGTCGTGCACACTGCTGAATGTGAGACCTTTGCCGTGTGAGCGGATGGCGGAGAGCATCATATGGCTTGAGTCGAGCGAGTGGATGAAGTTAGGTGGGAAAGCTTGTAGTTGCTTGCGTTTGGAGACGGGATCTGATAGCGATGCTTCTTCGTACATGACTCGCTGCAGTGACGAGGTGATATATTTGACTTTTGAAGCGCGATATGGTTGCACGACGGGCATGCCAAGAGGTGTCGTCCATATGATAGGAGCCTTGAATTGAAAGTCTTCTTGGTCATAACCGCGCTTTGTATCCGATAGCAGAGGCCTTTTGAACTTTGCCGAGCCATTCACGACTTTGACATCTTTGCGCTCTTTGGTGCGTCCTGGGCCTTTCTTTTTCGGCTTATATGCGACGTCATCTTGGGCGGCTTGTTTGGCAGCCTCTTCGGCGGCTCTTGCTGCTTCTTGGGCTTCCTTCTCGACTTTGCGCTTGCTGATGATGTTCTCGATCTGGTCTGGGTTGATGGATTGGGAAATTCTGGCACCACAGTCGCCAAGCCATAGCTGAATAGCTTGTGCACCAGAAAACATACGGCCGAGGGCAGTGAAGATGTGGCGTGCGACATACGCGGATAATGCGGCATATGTTGTGTCTCCTACCGCAGTTGTTGGAATAATCTCCATCAACTGCTTGCGAACTTGCTCCTTGGCACCATGATACGTGACACCATAGACGTTAGTCATCACCGGCTGCTTGACGACTTTTCGAGTAATGCGACCATCGAGGATTTGAGCGAGGTTGTGACCATTTTCGGCATCAGCGTGAACTTCCTGGACAACCAGGTCTTTGACAGCACTGTAAATGTCTGCAGGCTTATCACCTGGAAGTAGGTTAACTTGTGCTGCACCAATCTTGTCACCACCCAGAGCGGCGTAGTGCTGGAGACCATTGCAAGTTCCGTCCTGTTGTATGGGAAGGTGAGAAACATATTTCTCCGGTACTGGTGAATCAAGAGCAGCTTTGAGCTCTATACATGCTGCTAGGCATTGCCACGGATGTCCAGCAGTAAGCCACCATCTCTTGCCATCCAGGGGATTTTCAACAGAGTCGTAGATCTCCGCAAGGTGATTCTCTGCGAATTCCACTCTATCGTCCAGTTTCTCCTTGTCGAATCCGTATTGATTGGCGACCTGGATCTTCAGCCATCTCAGCCCAGTGGAACCAAGTTCCTTGCCCTTTGCAAAGTTGAACAGTGCACGGACGTAATCAGCACCCATATGGTTGAAGTACGGTGGAATAGGATACGCTCGACCTCTAAAATCAACATTGTGTGGAGTATAGAAAGCATCTTCGTCCGCAAACGCTCTTGCCACTTCGAGTTGGAAATTCTGATACGCTCGTTGTGACCTGAGACCCGTAATGTCGTTGCGTCTAATCTGGTTCCGTTGGTTCCATTTGAGAGTTGCAGTACGGTCTGTGGTGTCCAATGGCGGCATGGGGCCATCTTTCTCATTGATATAGGTTTCTGCATCGGCGGGTGCTAGCTTGCCCACTCTTTCTCCAGTGTTCCACGACTCTATAAGAACTTTGAGTAGAGGCCGATTCACGCGCCATGGAACTCTGCTCAGTACATTCATACCATGATACAGTCGTCCCAAATGTCCCTGACGATCAGCTTCATCCAAGTGGCTGAATTGAGACTTGCTAGAGTCTTTCATTCGGACGGCCGCGATACTGGCTGAAGCTGGGTCTTTCCTCAAGTAAGCCCCCTTTTTGAACCCTGTCCATGCTACGGGTTCACATAGCATTGGTAATGGTTTCGAGATGAAGCCACCAACAAGTTCAGTTTGTAACCTCCTTATCAATTCTATGTTTGCCCTGATATGCCCAACTCTCTTCCCAGCAACAAAGCTCCAGCCATGACTTGCAGCTGGTTGTAGCTCAGTATGAGATATCCCTGTCACCGGATCTTTCATTGTCACGGGAAGTTTTGCCGTCTTAAGAATCAGGTTTGTAAACCAGGCTCCAATCTGTAGGGTAGTACTCTGTATCATCACTGGGTCATCGTCATCGAGCAGAGCACTACGATCAACTGCCAAATCGGAGTCGCCTTTGTTGTCCTCCAATTGGTCCACAGCTTCTTTGCGAGCCAATGGTTTCTTGAGTAATCGTTTCAACATGAGACGACGACTCTGTGTTGGTAGAGCTTTGTATTTCTTCTGAAAGCCTCCCTTGACGTCCTCAAGTCTCATCTCAATTCCGACAGCCTCTCCAATCCCTTCGAATACTTTCTTTGCAGGTCTGCTATCACTCCCTCGAAGTGTGTCTCGGTCACCCATTCTCTCTGTGATCTTCTCTATAAACATCATAAGAGCAGCTGCAGCTAGCTTCTCAGGCTTGCCTAGCTCCAATATTGGACCTATCATTAATATTGCAGACTCTTCATCTGTAACACGGGGTTTTGCCTCAACTGATTGATATCGCTGCTTCTCTTTCTCAATCTCTGCCGCCATTGTCTTCATCCAATCGTGCATATATGGTCCTAACGTGGAGTCTACCTTGACACCACGTGCTCGCTGTGCTGCCAGATTTTGTGCCTCAAGTTCCCATCTTTGAATCGCAGATTCACGTACATCTCTTTCTAGCCTTTCTTCTCTGACCCTGTTAAGAGCTTGCAAGCTGAACCCAGATGTCTCCCAGTTTTCGTCGAAACCATAGAGGGACGATAAAGAATGTCGAAGGAAGTACAAACTTGTCTCTCCCTGATCGGCCTTTATAATCAGCGGCAGATCTTTCCTCTCTTGTCGGGCAATCAAGGTGACTTCTTCGCTTTCTTCATAGTTTGATAGATCGACCGTGTGCCAAGGAGATACTACCTCTTTCGGTTTCGGCTCGTCTTCCGTGATAGTGGACAGCGGATTGTATTCGGGTAAGAGCTGCAACAGATGTTGGTACTCTTCCTCCGCGAAAACGTTTGAAGCGAGCACCTCACTCTTGAACTGGGTCTGTGCTTCAGAAGTCTTGAGCTGGCCTGTGACTGCGTCTATCACTGCAAGGTAACGTCTCAGCAATCGATCCTTGCGCTTTTCGTCCCCACCAATGAAGACCGATTTTAGCATCAACGCTAGAATCGCTGGTGTTGGTGGGACCTGTTTCGCGCGGATTTCCAGCTCGAACCATCTCTCTATCTGTGCGAACTTTTCCTTTGACCTATCCTTTTCCAGCGAGGTGAGTTGCCCAGACAAATATACTCGATGTGCATCGGCCAGTTCCGGTGCCCAAGACTCGTACATGTCTCCCAAGCGTCTCACCAGCTTTCCCGCTCGCTCGTGCCTACCCACTCTTGAGCATGCATGTAGGTTTGAAATGATATCCGAAACATCTCCTGATATACCCATCAGGCCAGCCTTCTTGAAGACTGGTAATGCAATATGTGCTTGATTCCGTAGCACTACGATGTTGCCTGCATTATAGTTCCGAGGCCTTTGTAAATCTTCTGTACGTTCGGTGGTCTGCTGCGATGGGGTAAGGTCGACGAAGGGTACCGTGTCTTCATTGCCTTCGTAGCTAGCTTCCGCCAGGGAAGCCTGGTGGCGGGTCTGTGTCGCAAATGGTTCATTCTGGTTTGCGGACCTGGTGGCGGAGGTAGCGGGGATGGTTGTGATTCTTCTACGTGGCGTGCGAGTGTTTAGACCATACAGAGCAGGACATAGCCATGGTAGTTGTAGTTGCTGATAGGATGTGTATAGATTGTGCGAGATGCGGTGTCGCGCTTGTCGTTTCGCAGTCTGTGTCAGCATTGAAGTTCAACAGTCGATAACTCCCCAGCACAGCAGCAGACAAACACAAAGACGCAGTCGGCCAATACTGCAATACAGACTAGATGAAGAAGGAACGACAGCTGACAAAAAAGTGGCCAATTCTCGCAGACGCCGGAGCTGGTTCCGTCAACAAACTGATTGGAGTCACTTTGTCCCTTTGTTCTTCACCAACATCACAACAACATATGATGAAAGATAATGGCTGACTATGAGAACGGGGAGGACTATGAAGAGACTCCTCTCCACCGCCATCGTGCTTTTGGAGCCGGCATCAAGCGTAGAAGGATAGATTTTGTTCCTCAATCAGCATCGTCCGAGGTCACAACCGCATCAACTACCCTCAAGCAAGGCGCAGGAGATCTATATCTTTCCATTGTCCTCTCCAAGAAAGCGCGCGGTGGTGAAAAAGCAGAGGCTGCACAGCAGATCAAGGACCCTCGTGAAGAGGCAGAAAAAGCAACAACAGTTGATCCTACAGAGTCCCCTGAAGACATACCTCCCACCATCTGCTCAATCTGCAATCGGCCAATAACAACCTCAGTATCCCAACACGAATCAACACTCCACCACCAGCTATCTCTGCCCCACTCTCATCCTCCTTCCTCCATCGATCGTACCTCTCGAGGCCTTGGCTACCTCTCTTCCTACGGATGGGATCCCGATGCGCGTCTCGGCCTCGGTGCGTCTGGTGCTGGGCGTCTTCATCCAGTGCGTGCCACCGATCGATCCGACAAGGATAAGCTGGGCCTGGGTGCATCGCAAAAGACCATACTGAAAGCAATGAAGGAGAAGAAGCTGGACGCTGCTGAGACGAAGAAGAAGGAGGAAGAGGTCAAAGCCAGAGCAGCAAGGTTGAGACAATTAGTCTTTAATAGCGACGAGGTCAATAGACATCTCGGGCTCGAATTGTGAGGGGAGACAGATCGAAATGAAAACATTGAATAAGCACATGGCCAAAAGCAAGAGCAACATGCTGGAAGAGTAGTACAGTTATCCAATATTGAAGAAAGTTCCAAGAATATGGTACGTTTCTCTGCAGTAGTAATATGACAGGGACCCTCATCATCACAAAGCCACTAACAAGGACCTCAGCAGGACTTGAAAGTAACAGTCTATAAGCGATGGAACATCTACGAGTCCGAGCTCCAAAGAGACTATCATCCCAATCAGAGAAGTATTGACTCATACGCGCCAGCAGTCTGAAAATTGGTGTATAGTCATTGCCACGAGTACTCAACGACATGAGACTGGGCCAGCAGTAAATTTGTACGTAGGCTTAATGAGGTGCCAAAATTAACCTCGTATGCTTCCACTCAAATGCTTGTCTGCTCAGTTGCAATACCACATGGTAAGGCTCTTTGGTAAAAACGATTGGTTAAAAATGATACGGCATAGCTTACGCCCAGAATTCAGTGTCCCTACGAACAGTTGTTGATCTAAAGGTACCTGCAGCGGTCTCCACAACTCGAAATAAGCTATAAAACCGTCCTAGACATAAGTAACAGCGCAGTAACATCCCTATAAGAAGAACTATGAGATATAGCAATTCTAATAATTGAACCCGTAATGAGGAACGCTTGCATATATGTTTACTTATGCTCCTTTCTCCCTTCTATCATTTGAATGCCATCTACCGCTTTTATCAAACATGTCATCCAAATAGCATAAGTCGCAAAAGGCTAGCAAGAAGAAGAGTATACTATCAAGGCTCGCTAGTCATATATTCAACGCGAATGAATACAGACGACCTATACAACGAACTAATAAACGCATCTAATGAATATCGTAAATTCATTTAAATGCATCCAGCCGAGGGGCTAAAGCGGTTTAGAGAGGCTTGGGACCGTATACGAATTGAGCAGAGGGGAATTGAAATCGAAATCGACAAGAGGGTCAGGCGGGACCTAAATGGGCTATTTGCAAAGAAAGATCTTACACAGCAGTGCCAGCATCTGAAAGAGGAGTGGAACATCAGGATGGCAATCGAGACAGAAGAAGAACGCGGGGCTCGAGTCCTCGAAGCCATCGCCTACGTCAACAAGCAGATGTTGAATAGTACGTCTCACCTCACGTTTCCCACTTCCGCACATTAACTAGTCAAAGATGATAAGCGACAGAAGAGACTAGAGGAAGATGTCGTGAACGAGCAAGGTTAGTAGAAGCTATACTATTTACATCTTCATCGTAAGACTAACATCTATAGTATTCACAGCTACAGATTCAGTAACCAAGGGCAAGAAGAAGATTGAGTTTCACTTAACTTCGCAGCTCACTTCCGAAGGTCTATAGTATTAATCATTATCGAGGGGATGCGCACCCTAATATATGAGATAAGGTAGGACTTTCTAGAATTCCTAATCATGCCGGGCAACGCAGCCTTCAACGCACTTACCATGATCGATTTTCCAGACAAGAGGCTCGACCAAGAGCTCTAAGAAACGGAGATACAATTACAAAGCTGCTAGGAAAAGCTTAATTTCTATTCAACGCAGCTCGAAGGAGCAAAAGCAAACGATCGCAAAACACCTAGGCACGATCGATTCACACGTTAATACTAGCAGCACGAATTGGTAGAGCTGAGAGAGAAGGTGGACTCTTATAAGAAGATTTAAGCGAGACTTTATAAAGTAGCTAGAGGATTACTAGTATAAGATCACAGCTACTAACAACGAGGAGTAATATCGCGATAATTACCTAGGAAAGCGTATAGAATTATAGCGTAGTAATAGTAAGGAATAGCGTTGGGAGGAAGTAAGAGCTTCTAATTAAGCATAGAGGCTGCAGCTAGTAAACCGATATAGAAATTAAAGTACTCTACTTACTCTAACGAATCTTCTACGTCTTTATTTAGTCGAGGTGATCGTTTTAAGGACGAGGCTTAAGCGATAGATAAGGAGTTTAATATAGACGATATGCGAAACTTAGGGCTTAATGAAGAATACATCCTACTCTAGTTCAGATGTCGATATCCGATTTCGACACTACTCTCCTAAAACCTAGTTTGAGGAGTGCTAGAGTACTTTTATATTAGCTAGACCCCCTCCATCCTGTTGCACTCTAAATAAGGTAGGCCTAGGATAGGTGCCTACTAAAGTATAAATTTAGCTATATCTAGGTTGTGAAGATGACTGGATGGATACTCAATTCTCAAACGGGGTAGGAGGGACAAGATGAAGACAATCCAATATAAATAATACCTCTTACTATTCTACACAATCACACATCCCACGAACTCATTCGCTTACACCACAACCTCACTCTTCAACATCTGGCCATTCTCCTTCTCCTTCTCCTCCGCCTCCACCTCCTCACTTCTCCCTTCCTTCTCCTCCCCCACCACGGCATCCTCTCCACCATCAGCCTGCACGTTCATCTCCCTCATCCCCCTCTCAATCTCCTCCCTACTAACCTCAACCATGGGCGTCGGCTTTGCATCACCAACACCAGGGAACGCACCCTCAAGTAAACCCGGCAAAAACCTCTCCATCCTCGCCCACGTAACCTCCCATAATCTCCTCTGCAACGGCGTCCTTCCACTTCCCGCGCCAGCTCCATCGCCTGGTATGACACCTGCAGAAGGTGGGACAAGATAACCCGCGCTCGCCATAACCAGGACGATATTCTTCAGACTTTCAGGGATAGCTTCGTCCAGACCTTCCGAATGACCATACTGCTGTGCCTGTCCATTGTTCCCGAGATTGTTGTTGTTGTTGTTGTTATTACCAGGTGAAGATTTGAGCAAACGTTCCATCATCTGCAATATCCGCGACCAAAGCCGTATTCCATCCCACTTAATCTCCTTTTCCTTCTGGTTCTGGTTTTCCTTGTCCTTGTCTTTCGCAGTATTCTGAACCGGCGAGGACGGACTACCAAGGATACTAATGCTCTCTCTCGACACGCTATCCCGTGACGGTGTCGCCAATGGGTCAGCGTTGCTCTTCTCATACGCTCCAGGCGGAAAAGAAGCCGGGTCGAGAAGGACGTCCAAGTGGCGGACGAACACTTTGCAACACATGACAGCTGCTTGCAGACGTGTTTCACCCATGCCGCCGGGGTCCGAGTGCCAGATTTCTGGCTTGAGTAGTTGGGTGAGAAGAGGGAAGAGGGCGTCCGTGAATAGCGCGATTGTGCGGGCAAGAGTTGGCGAGGGGGTTATGCTGCCATTGGATGTGGAAGGTAGAGATGTTTCGAGAGTGGTGGAGAGGAGGACTCGTTGCAGTGTTGAAAGGGATTGTGTGCGGATAATGCGGCAGGGATTTAGTGATTGGGTTGCGAGGGTGCGGAAGGGTGGGTTCCAATAGGCTGTCCATGCTGTTATGGAGCTTGTTAGTAACATGCTAGACACTTAGAACGCTGCTATAACTTACCTTCTTGTGCTTCAAGATGTGACTGCTTGATGAAATAAGGCACCTTGCTAGTAACTTCACCAACCATCTGCACAGCTCTCAGACCCCTCGTGACTACCGGATTGGGTGGCCCTTTCTTGGGTGGAGCACCTTTACCTCTGCGTAATGCAATATCACGTCTTTGTTCTTCTTGAGCACCAATGCTGCCCGCTGTTGCGTAATCTCCAAGCATGGCAATGACAAACTCGTAATTGTCAGTCGTCAAGGCTGCCGCATCACCTACAGCGACACTCTCGAATAATGCGAAGACATCTTCGCTCATTTCAGGAACAGCTTGTAGCGCTTTGAGTACAGACCAAAAGTCTGGCGAATTGACGATCTCGTTTCGGAGATTAGATGGACCGTTGAGGCAGAGATTGAGGCCTTTGACAACGGATGTAGATGATTGTGATATGAGCTCGGGTGAGAGTTTGGAGATTGTGTGCAGGACGATCGGTACGCGGATGAAGTCGTGGTCCTGGTGGATTAAATTAGCGTCGAATACTGATTAAAGGAGATATAGGCACATACACAACTACCACGTACGAATCTGAGCAGGTAGTACACAGCCCGCGAAAGAGTGACAGGATGTACGTGCTCAGCATCCCGTACCATTCCTTGCAAGGCCTCTGCAATGACCTTGCCCAGGTCGTCCATAATCTCGCGATCCCTTGCAACAAGCATCGTTGCAAGCTCGAGTACGAAGACAACACTTGGATCGTACGTTATACCACTAGGCTTGGCCTTTTGACCATTCGGCCGTATTGGTGTTGGTGCTGGTATTTCTGATTTGACTGATATGACACGTGGCGTTGATTCTTCTGGAAGATGAGCAAGTAATGTTTGTAAGAAAGATTTAAGAGATGCCGATGGTAGTTGACTAGATTTCATTAGTAAGTGTATGCAAAAAGAGGCCTCTGTCGACATACCTGATAGTGGCGAGCAGTTTGTCTATATTGCAAGCCGCTATCGAATCGACGGTATATAGGGTATCCTCGATTTCTTTGTCTGATGGCTCTGGTGGTTCATCACTGGCAAAGCTCGAGACGTAAGAAGTGAAAGCAGAGAATAGACCTCCTTCTTGAGCACGCTCGGCACGATCTACGACTTGTGCAGGACTATGCAGTGGTATCGGTGGTAGCTCGCTTCGTGACGATATACTAGAGTAAGCAGGATTAAGTAGTGAGTTGACGAAAAGGTTGAGGAGTATTCGAATAATCTGCACCGTCAATAATTAGTAATTTCAACTTCATCAGTGGTTTCAGGCTGCTTACATAGCTCCACCCTTCTTTGATGGCCGCTTCATTCCCCTCAACGACCTGAAACAGTGTTGCCAGTGCCAACTGTGCCCGCTCATTCCTGCCAAACCGGACTGCCGTCTCACTGACCATAATACTCTTGTCGCCAGCCTGAACTTCAGTATTCAGACTCGTGCTTGGTAACGTGGATGTTGCCAATGTGCTCATCGAGCTCAAGCAAAATAAGATATGATCGAGAGCCTCGTGCAGGTTGTACTTCGCTGCAAGTTCGGCGCATTGTATAAAGCCAGAGTTTACTCTCGAAAAGACGGTTTCGTCCGTGGCGGAGAAGAACACGTAAGACAGCGTGGCCAATATCGGTTTCCATGTAGCCGCAAACATCTCAGAATCGAATAGATTCGTATCGCTGTTTTGCAGATCACCTGCAGACTTGATCTTGATCTGGAGGTTCTTCCATGCATGGTCAAAACTTCTTTTATCGTTGTGCTCCTCGGCGAGGACGAATTCATTGGTCTTGATACTGTCGTAGATCTGTTGCAGGTACTCGAACTCAAAGTCCTTACCTCCGTTCGTTCCACGCAGGTTGCGAGCAAAGTCGGTAGGAGCCATACGATTTTGACCTCTTACATTCGGATTGTGCTGATCAGTGTTGAGCATGATAACAGCATAGGTCAATACGTATGCCGAATCAGTGTCCGCAATGTCATCAGTATTGGGAGTGGCCAAATACTTCTGGGCGAATTGAGTGACTATGCGTTCAATAAGTTGTGCTTCACCTGGCAATCTGAAGGAGTTAAACATTTGACGCAAAGCTTCATCAAGACGGATATCAGAAAAGTCAAATGTATCCAAGAACGCTGAAAGTAGAGCTTCGTTGCCCCGTTTCGAAAGATACTCGCCCAATTCTTTCTTGTCAATCCTTGAAGTTCCTCGAAGGAATTTAGCAACAGCTTCCGGGTTATCGACATTGTCAATAATTCCTTGGGTGGCTAGATACGCCAGTCCTGCTTTTGGCTTCTCGTTGAATTTCGTGGCGCCATTGATGATGCTCTTTTTCAATTCTCTTTGCTTACGCAACTGCTCCAATGTGGGAAATCCTTCTACATCAGGCTCGAGATCCTTACGTTCATGCATACTTTGTACAAATCCAAGCAAAGCATCCAAGCACAGTGGTGGTACAGTTGCTGTGCTCCACGAAGCCGCATCTGGAAATGCGCTTCGGCTGAGTAAGCCTACCATATCCAGACATAGATCAGCACTATCTATATCGCAGTCGTAGTTGACGAAGAGTTCAGCCATGAAGGATGGTATCCTGACTAGGGTGCCAACGCTTTCCAGCATGACCTCAAGGGCGTCCGGTTTTCGCAAGCTACCTTCCATCCCTAGCTTCTGTCTATCCTTCACAGGGACAGGAGTTGACCTGCCACTACCAGCTTGTGAAGATGCTGCTTTAGAGAGGCGAGGCGCGCTTGGTACACCATCATATATTGCCGGATCCAGGCCAGGTTCCTGTGGTACCTCGATCCGTGGATGTAGACATGCTACAAGGTACGATAGGAAGAGCTCTTGCTGCAATTTCAGTACCTTGCGACATGTGGATAATAGAGTTCCTGCAACGCGCAAAGAAGCGTTCAGAACATTCATATTGTCGGAGCGAACAAGCTGGAAAAGATGTCGACATAAGGTATCCTTTGCTAATATAGCTAGACTCGGATGGGATGCGATTGATGGGCCTGCCACCTCTAGTGTCACATCGACGATCCGTAGTGCCATGATTTTTGCTCCGTCTGTTCGTGCTCTGTCTTCTGGGTCCAGCAAACCTACAAGAGCTTTAAAGAGTTCTCGAATAGCTGGTACTCCATACGGCAATACATCGATCTGCTCTTCGGACTTTATGGGTTGTAGTAGTAGCAGGTCGAGCTGGCTATCATTGTTCAAGGGCATTGAGCTTGGGGTCTCAGTCATTTCTGCCATTGCATCGCCTTCCAGTATAACACCATTATTGTCGTGCGCGCTCGTCGAATCCACAGGCTTGTTTACTACGATCGGCTCACTAGTTGCGAGATCATTACTGACTGGCTCGATCTTACTGCTCCCTCGACGTCGGCCTTCTGGCGAAGTTTCCGTATCTTCCACCTCGACCTCCAAACCCTTCAATCGGTGGAATATCGTCTGACACATTTTCGTCATTATAACCTCGGCCGTCCGTCGAAGAAGCTCGCTAAACGTGGTTTCACTGCACATCTCCAGACCAGTCTTGACCAAGTCGAACATGCTTCCATTGCTCAATAGTTCTCCACACAAGCCTGTAATCATTGTCTCCATCAAGGTCAGGACACGAAAGAGCACAATCTCGTTTTGAGAGCTACCAAGGGCTTCGAAGCGGCAGTGTGTGACAGCAGTTGCGAGTAACTGCATCGCGACAGCGATACCAGGGGAATCGGGCGAAATGATGCGATAGGCGAGGAATTTTGTGATGGCGAAAAGCGCAAAAGAAGTAATATGCGCTGGAGTGGACGAAGATCGGATGACGAGCGTGAAGGGATGCAGTATAGCAAAGGCGTCGATAGTGCGGATATCTGAGCATTGAGTTTGATTAGCCTTAATGAGTATGGTCCCACCTGTACCTTGTCTTTCCTACAAAATTAAGTTCCTGTTGCAATACATACCCGTACAGTTTTTCAATATACCCCTCAGCGTCGCAAAGGCGTTCAGTAATGGATTCTCCTGCAGTGTATGTCCTTGTCCTCTTCTGCTTCGTAATAGTCCTCTGGCCAAGCCACTGTCCTCACTTGAGCGAGCATTTGTGGTCATATCTTGTGATACTTTTCGTTTCCCGAGCATTTTTTGACGGCCACTCTCAAGGCTCCCTCCAGCAGTTCGGGGTCTTCCTGGTAATTCTAGTCTTGATGAAGAAGGGCTGGCTGTCGACGCTGGACCACCGAGGATCGCTGAGATGGAGGATTGTGCCCAACGAGGGTGCTTGCGCATAGCTGACGTTACGGTGACGCATTCTGTGATGACCAGAGCCACTGGGTCAACAGCCACTGTTATTGGAGAAGTAGGTGCGCCAGAAGGTGATGCTGCGGGCGGCATGGTGAGCGAGTGGTTGATATCTGGTTGCTGAAAAGCCATCATGTCCGAGGTGGCAGTTATAGATGATCAGGCAGGCAGACAGCTCTTTTAATATGACGTGCTCAGTATGTAGGCATCAATACTAGGCGACAGGTGGTCAACACCAGAAGGGCCAGTGGGGGTAAGGTGGATTCGTCGAGTCTTCGGCCGGCTTTTTCGACCACGAGATTACTGCATCGCCAAACAAAGACCGAAGGCAGACAGATTATCGCACACTGATTCACAAAGACAAAAGATGCACGGTAGAAGTTGCGCTGAAGCAACACTCACTGTCGTCGAGGAATACATAATAGTTTACGCGAATTGATGCCAAGGAATCTGGGGTAACATGTATCCCTTTTTCCGAACTCTGAAACACTCTAATAGAGGAGGAGGAACGAAGGTGTCTTCAATCATTGCCAACATCATCTACAATTCTCAATTGACCAGCCAAGTTATCCGCATGATGTTGTTTCTCGTATACCTTGCTATTTGAAAAAGCCAATCCTGCTTCAACATGCAGTGCTTTGCTCCATTTCCTGTTATAAACCATATCAGCAATGTTTCGCAATAGTTCTATACCATTTCCAAACTTACCTCGATATAGAGCTTGATGTGAGACTCCATCTTCGTGTATTCGGCCTGTGCCGAATTGACCTCAGCTTCAATATTCTCTTTCAAGTCCGCCATCTTCTTTTCAGTCTGCTCGATTCTGGCCTTTCTTCTCTCCATCTCGCGCGATGTGTCGTTTCTGTTTCTCCGCAACTCCTCGCTGACATTTATCATCTCCTTCATCCTCTGGCCGTCGGCTTCTTTGCGCTGTTCATCTTTGACTCGTACTTTTTCAGTCTTCGCTAGCACGTTATCAAGCTGTTTCTGAAGCTGTCGCTCTTGGCGTGTCATATCAAGAACGTTGTCTTTTCGTTCGTTGAGTGCTTCTGCAGTCTTCGAAGCGGCCAGACGGGTCTCTTCTTCAGCAGCCAAGTCACGTTGAAGGTCGTGGAGAAGCGATGTGCATGCTTCTACGTCGGCAGTGACTGTACTGAATGCGTCGGAAGAAGCTTGAAGAGCGCGAGCTCGTCGATCGAGCAGATCTGTCTGTGCTTTATCGTGGGAGAGTGCTGAGGTGAGATCTTTGAGCTGGTTCTCGAGTACGGCTGGCGACAGTGTGGTATATGGTCGTAACTTCTCTGATTCTTGTTGTGCTGTCAACTTTGCCGTTGTAGTCGCTTCGAATGCAGCCTTGAGCCTCAATTGTTCCTGTTTGACTTGCTCTAAGCGGTCAGATACGCGCTCTTGGCTGTGCTTGAGCTCTATTAAGCGTGACTTGAGCTCGTTGGATCTATTCTCTTTGTCTGCTATTAGCGCTTCCATAGCTCGGCGATTTCGATCAAGATCAGCCAGATGTTCTTCCTTTGCCTGGTTCTCGCTGTAGAGTACTTCTATTCGCTCTTTCGTCTTGTCGGCCTTGTTGAAGTGTTCATCGGTAATGTGGGCTTGTGATTCGCGGAAACGAAGGAAGTTGATGACATGAGAAAAGATCTTGACAAGACGTTCGCGTGTTGGACGATAGAGATCGTTGAGACTGAAGTCAGTAATGCCGCACTATATATCGATGTTAGCTAGTCTCGCGCTGAGCCTGGGCACAACGAACTTCTTGAAGCATTCTCCTGCAAATGACGAAGAATCCCATCATGTCTCTGGTGTCTGCAGAAAAGATATCGGAATATTCGCCACAGATATCGTCTGCCGCTGCTTTCATTGCAGGTGCCACAGTTGTTCGTGTTGCGTTCAAGGACAATTCGACAAAGAACTCAAATATGCGCTGGATGTGTTGCGGGTTGGGCTTCTGTAGATCGGATAAGGTAAAGGCGAATCCGATATCACTGAGACAGTCCACGACTTCGCGATCGGGCTGTGGAAGAGGTGTCAGTAACGAATGCGCTTCGAAAGATCCCCAATGTTTACCAATGTCATAAAGCTGTCTTCCTCCTGCTGCTTCCTGCCTTTGGCATTTGGCGTCGGCTGCATGATACTCATGCGCATTTGTGACATGATTTTTGATGTATGTTAATTTCCTGAGTGCAGGGTATCTGGTCAGCTCGCGCTTGGTTCTTGTCAATGTGCACATAAAACTATGAGCTGATGAGCTGAAGTCATTGTTTACGCCAAGACCGCCAAGACTGAGCACGGAGCAACAGATCGGTCACGTGTTCAGGGGCTGCATCGATATCGAGAGAAGAGCGAGGGCCGATGTTCATCCTAGCTCGTTGGTCACCTTTTTCTATTTTGAACCCAACATCAGCAGCCATCGGTCGTGTGGCGCTTGTGACAGTTTCAACGAAGAAGAGGCCAGCAAGTCTCACACGCGTTAGTCGTCAAAGTGTTGTAAGCAGTCATATGGGATATGGATTTGCAAAGCAGGTACAGAGGCGGTCTTGAACAGAAGAGCGTGCAGTCCTTTGCATCTGCATCTGCAGCCTATGCAGCCTGCACGAGGACAACCCTATGCGCTTTTGACTTGATCCAGGTCATTACGATTTATTTTTATGTGTTAACAGCCTATCAAGCTGCCTTGTAGGCATTTAGCATACCCAAAGGTTCATATAGAGCGCAGCACCGAAGCTAAGATGAGTCCTGGCTACCTATGCTATGCACCAGAGCGGGAAGGATGTAGCGTACCTGAGTAGAACAGAAGATTTTACTAGGAGGCTGGTCTAGGTTAGGAAGAAGGTCGGTTGATGGCTGACCTTGGCTCTTAGCGTCAAGCCACTTCATCACCTGTCACCTCCAAATCTCTTGAACGTCTTTTTCCCTTGCCCTCCGCTCTCTCGGCTGCCAACCTAATTTCGTCTGTGTGTCTCAACTGCCTGAGTCTGTGCAACCAAGCTCTATACTCTCCGTCACACTACAATTCTTTGCAATCTTCACCTTTTCAAGCTTCAGTCGTCTTCAGCACCAGTCGCACACAGGGACTATTGTTCTCCGTCTGTACCCCAGCATAAGGTACCCCGACTTCTCCACCAATTGTCGCATCTGCCAACGTCCTACAATACCAGCTCGAGCTAAATCAACCTCGCCTTCTTTCGACATTCTGAAACACTGTCCTCGTATTGACATGGACCCTGTATGACCGCATAATACCTCGACAGCAGATACAGACTTCTCACCGTCATATCATGGGCTGGTGGCCCTTTAGTCGCAAGAGGAAGATTAGCGAATCTGTTCCTTCTTCGACTCCTGCGCTGTCTGCGCAACGTTCCATCTCTGCGCCTATGCTCTTACAGCCGCCTACTGCACCCGGCACAGATCTAGACAGAGACAAGCTGACTCCAAGGCAATCGATCATCCATCCTGCTTTCAGAACCACCCAGAGACCACACACCCCCACCAGTCAAGCTGACCACGAAAGGAGCTTAACTGCGCTACCAGCAACTCCAGGCTCTCTACAACGACAACCCTCCGGCAACCTCATCGCCACCCCTAGGGCCACCTCGAACAATCCACTTGGACGTATCAGTTTCGACACAAATCGAGATTTCGTCGCAGCCCGACGAAATATCGAACACAGTCCACACCTTCGTCCAGTTCCAGAATCCAACCTCAACAGATCAGCATCGACCAGAAGTCGCCTCACGGCCGGAGGAGGCTCCCTACTCAGGCGCATATCGACGAAGAAATTGGCGCCAGGTTCAAAACGTGAAGAGCAGTTACAGGCAAAAAGAGCCATGTCAACACCGAAAAAGTCTACAGACTTTAATCACACAAGAACTAGAGAGCACAAAAGACCGCGACCAAGTGGAGCATTTACACACGGAAGAGGACAAGGCTCCGTAGAATCACTAGGTGGAATTCCTTCTCCGCGCGCATCCACAATGGGCTGGGGAGATCATTCACACTTGACATTAACGCCGGTCTCACTCTTTTCGCCTAGACCAACGCTCGCTTATAGTGTCGACGACAAACAGCACTATGCCGCTAGGACTGACGCTAATGCTCGTCTCGATGTGGCCAAAGGCAAGATGCCTGTCTCACGAGGTGCACAGAGCAGGACCATTGACGAGCTAGCGGATGATCTTGACGCAGGTGCGCTGCGACAGCTCATGGACAGGGACCAGAAGAGAAAAGATCGCAAGCGTCAAGAGCAGGAAGACCGTGCAAGAAGACGGCTGGAAAGGTATGCTGCTCGTGGAGAAGAAGCAGAACGGGAAGCTATGTATGCTGCCTCGAATGAACCAGAACGTGGACGAAAGACCAGCAGAAGAGCACATGACTCAGTAGTTTCTGGTATACCTGATATCCATGGTCCTGAAATACATGGAACTGGCTACTACGACCCATTTGCCGATCCGGAGGAAGTCATGGCTGCTGTGCGATCTGGTCGTCAAGTCTTTCCAGACGTTCCAACTGATAATTCTTTGTCGCCACCTCGAGACACCTTTCGCCGAATGACCCCTCCCTTGTCACCATCTCATCCTCGACAGATGCAAGAAAGGTCACACTTAACACTCGTTACTAACGTACGAAACGAACTGCCAACTGTCTCGTCCAGGGAGGCTCTCAGAACTGCAACATCAGAATCTGGTACTCGTAGAGGTACACTTTCGTCATTGTTCAGAAGAAGTGTACGACAGACGCCTACTACTCCTTCAGAAAGTTCGTTTGTCAACACCTCTCGTGATTCTATGGCAAAGAAACCTCTTCCAGCACATCTTGTGGGAGATAACAGACCTTTGAGTCCAGTCATCGCACCGAATCCGCCTCTTCTTCGATCGGTGTCTCGATTTCGTGAGGACCTACCAGAGATGCCTCTTTCACCTCCGGATTCTCGCTTGGGATCACCCGCTGTCGCCGAGACTCCGCTGATATCAGAAGTTGAAGCACTAGATACCGCACTATGGCCATCTTATACGCCATTGGCCGAGCAAGGTCCCATACGATACTCACCTATTGATGAAGAGGAAGAAAGTCCCATGAGAGATCTGCCTGTTACCTATGATTCGCCTATACTCGTACCTACCTCGCCCACAGCTGTGTCAGAGTCACTTGCGGATGTTGACGCTGAAGCGTCATGGCTATCTGGTCGTTCGAATCGCGCTTCTGCACGATCTTCAGTAGGCCGAAGATCATCAGTTGGTCGAAGACGAGCACCAACCTTTTCCACCTCCTATGAGTCCATACCATATGTCACTGAAGAGGCAGAACTAGAAGATCCGTTCGAAGATCCACGTGACAGTCAAAAGGTTCTCCTTGAGAATCATTCACCACAAATGCAAGACATGAGAGGTTCGCTCATGTTACACGACGACGATAGCTCCGAAGAGCTTCCTCAGCCGACTCCTGGTGTTGAAGGTACTGAGCTAACTCACGGGTCTGTGGCGCGAACACCAACCGTCATCCAATACAGCTCTAGGGTCAAGTCCACCGAAGGTCTTCTCAAACGCCTAGACACCGGCGGCCGAAGCATAACCCAAATCCAACAGATGACCGCGCAACAGACTACCCCTACTCGAAGACGCCGAACTGGCACACATTCTTCATCAATGGACTCATCGCCAACAACTCCAATGGAGACACCCTGGGTTGAGAGTGCTCATGCTAGACATCTATCTGCAGGCTCAGCTCGCCTGCTTGATATACCTGCCCGTGGAAACTCATTGAGAGCTAGTACAGCATCGAGTCCAGGATTGGAGTATCAGAATCAACACTCGCCATCTATGGTCTGAACATGAGTTGTAATTATTGAGTGCTCGACTCTTCTCAGAGGCATTCTCGTTACTTGTTATCTACCTTATGCCACTTGCAACGTACATACTCACAGGTATGTACATCATACCACCCTAGTCTAGTCTATTTAGATTTAATATAATATCGCATATACAACTTTAAGTCTATAGGTCAAAAAATTGGTTTCATCCGTGTTGTGTTTGTAGCTGGGTACGTACCAGAGAGTGACACTGTGACGACATCGTTTTGGTGAGGCGGGAGTCTAGATTAAACACAGAGGCTAGAGTTCCTCAAACACCCCAAACCCAGCATCTTCAGCACATCTAACTAAACATCAAGGTGAGCTCATCCTCCGCGCGTAGATTGCTGACAATATCTAACTCTCTCGACGTAGCTCGTTCTGCCCAAACTTCTGTGAGTCTCTCCTTGCCCCTTCAAATCGCATCATCTCTTCAATTTGTCATCATACGGCTTCGGATGATCCTTTTCGCCAATTGAACAACAACATCAAGCACCTGTCATCACCAAGCTCAGCTAAGCGTCAAGTCACACCTCGCACCTTCCAGACGTCGCCTCCACCTTTATATTCTCCGCGACATCCCCCATTCTCCCTCTCATGCTCGCTTCAATCGCACTCCGCAGAACTCTCGCAGCATCTACTCGTGTAGCCGCAAGACCAGCAACAGTCGCTAATATCAGCATTTATAAGCCAATCTTCACACCAACTTTCTTCCAACAAACAGCAAAGATGTCCGGAACTCCAGGAAAGAAGGGTGTGCACAACCTTGAGGCGTGAGTCTATACCCTTTTTCTTGTACAATCAATGGGGCGCGTTATCAGAGACAACTGCAAGAAATGGTCCATGAAGAGACAGCGCATAGATATGGACGCTCTACTGTTTAGGGATATCGTAGAAGACGAAAGACACGAGATTTAGTGTATATATGCTAACGCTACTCCTCAAACAGCAAGAGTGCTTTCGATGACGCTCTCAAGGAGCAGGATACTCTCATGGTTCTCGACTGCTTCGCCACATGGTGTGGTCCTTGCAAGGTCATCGCTCCTCAAGTTGTAAAGTACGTCTTTCACGTCTCCTGTCACAGCCTGTCTCTCACTAGACCGCACACCCATTCATGCGACAGTATCAGCTAACATGCTACCATTCCTACAGGATGTCTGACTCATACCCCGACGCCCGTTTCTACAAGCTCGACGTCGACGAGGTACCCGAAGTCGCTCAGGAACTCGGCATTCGCGCTATGCCCACCTTCATGCTTTTCAAGAACGGCGAGAAGGTTGGTGAAGTTGTCGGCGCAAACCCGAAAGCCCTGGAGGCAGCTATCAAGAGCAACTACTAGGCGACTGTTGAGCCTATCCTCTATCTATGGCACTTGATGGACTAGATTAGGGTTGTCGCTCTCTGTCTGAGTATACCGATAGACGACCAGGTTTTGTAATCTAGATTAAGCTAATCCTTTCGATCATATCTTGCAGAATCCATCGTGTATCATTTGTTCTCGATCCCCTGAAAGTCAGGATCTTCCCAAGCTTACGCTCAACGACTGTGAAGGGGCCAATAGGAGTGTTGCCACGAAGAGTAAATATTGTGCGACTGGGTTCGGCGTCATCCAACAGCACTGTGTATGCTATTCCCGTCTCTATCCACTCTCCACCATATCTGGCGGAGCAAAGGCCCGTACCTCGAACTTAAAATCAGTTCAATGGCTGCCATCGTTTGTGGCTCCGAAGCTCTTCATCAGGAAGAGGGTGTGAATAATGTCACGTCTACGTTTGTACATGAGATCTTGAAGCACAACGAAGGCCATGAACACGTCGGTGACACTACAAGGCTGCACTCATTCTGCCTAGTAGGATAAATCTGGCTTTGCTTACTTTGTCTTTCATTATATCGTTGTGGCATTTCACGCTGTCGAGAACCTCTCAAAAGCTAATCTAACAACGTTGGTATTTTTCTTGAAGAATTACAACAGACCACCACCACCATGTAAGCTTTCCCAATGGTGTCTTATTGCGAGGGCAATGATCTTCCTCAGCAACTCGCACATCAATAAACCTTCTTGACCGCTTTCCTCAACCTTCCAGTCCCTTCGCCGCACACAGACCTGCCTTCTGTTTATTACTTACCCGCCTTCCTTTCTCACTCGAACGGTCTCGTTCTCCTTCTCAATTCAGGTTTTCAAGCACCGTCGCAAGAAACGAGTACTGCTGGTCAGTATGAAGGCAAGTATCTTCGCAGTCGCCGCCTCGGCTGGTGTTGCTGCTGCATGTCCTAGATGGCAAATTGCTTCTGATGTCGTTGTTGACGATGCAGGTACCGTGCCTTTTCAGAGACTTGATGGGAGGCAGATATTTTCTGCGACTACTGTGCCTGTCAACACGATTTATAGTCAACAGACACTCTCTGCGACTACTGTACCTGTCAACACACTCTACAGTACACAGACACTCTCTCCCACTACTGAAGCAGTCAACACGCTCTACGCTTTCTCAACGTTCTCAGCCACCACTGCTGCAGTCGCTACCGTCTATGGCTCTGCAGTGGGCTCAACGGGTGTCGCTACTGATACTAGCGATGATCTTACCACTACTACGGCTACCTCGACTCAATATTTTCCAAATACCACTGCGCCGTACTACACGAACACCACGACAGCAAGTCTTAGTGCGTTCTCGACTTTGACCATGACAGAATCAATGAACACGACATCAACCACGACACGTAGTCTTCCGGCATGGTGGACATCATTCACACGTTCTTGGTCAAATCATACCATAGCTCGACCAACAACGGCAACCATGAACTTCACCACCACAGCAACCGTCGAGCACAATGCCACAATTACGGCGGTGTCTTCCTTAACCATGAATTCCACTCTTACTCAGAACTTCACCATGACCGCTGAGCGCAACATGACTGTCACAAGTCCTACGACCACAACTACAACTACGACGTTTGCCGGATACAACAGTACTATTACACAAAATGTTACACAAATTTCTGCTGTGCCTACCACTACGACCACGACTACCACACAGAATTGTACTAGCGACTTGACTACGACAACGGTTGTGGTCACATCGACTGGCGCAACCGAGGACTTCACTACCACATACACGATTGTGCGAGTCATTACGGCTGCCACGGAGACCGTGACTGCCGATGCTGTGGTTCAAACTGCACTAGCCGCTCCTGCACCACCATCACCAGTCGCTCCTCCTGCTTCCTCCGTAGCGGCACCTACGGCTGCATCGGCTGCAGCTCCTCCTGCATCTCAATCACTTGATTCCACCTTCACAATTGTTGGTCATATCACTGCTTCACAATCCGCAGCTGGAGCTGTTCTCCACAAGCGTCAAGTCTTGACGCAGATCTCTGATGGACAGGTCCAGGCTCCTGCTTCTACTGCTACTGGCAGTGTATCTTCTGGTAGTGTGCTTTCTCCGTCGGTCGTGGGATCCTCATCTTCGGCACCTGGTGTCTCAGCCTCGTCTTCCGCAGCATCGTCATCGGCGACTGGATCATCAACCCCAACACCTGGATCCTTGACAGCCTCTGTAGCCTCATCTCCATCGGCTACTCCTAGTACTGAGGCTCCCACAAGCTCAGCTGCTACGACTTCAGGCACTACAGGTTTGGCATTGTCTACTCCAGTTACCGCCAGCTCATCTGTTGCGACTTATGCTTGCAACCCTGCACACAGTTATCCTGGAGCTAGCTGCATATCCACTGCTGGCACTCTTAGTTTGGTCAGCGACTCTGCATCTGCTTCTACCTCTTCGGCCTGCTCCACTGAGACGACTACCGTTACTGCTCCCGCTAGTATTTCTACTGCTGGTACTCCTCTTGCTAGTACTTCTCCTGCTTCGTCATCTTCAAGCAGTGCTATCAGCTCAGTGACCACTGTTGTCTCTTCGAGCAGCACCATCACTTCAGTTGTCAGCCAGACCACATACGCGTGCAACCCAGCGCATAATTATCCAAATGGTGCGAGCTGTATCTCATCAGGAACTGGACTCACACTGGTGACGCCAACAACCTCCGTTTTCTCGTCTTCCGGATCATCATCTGCACCCGTTGCTTCGTTAACCTCTGTCATTGGTGTCTCAACTTCAGTCAACTCAAGCTCACCAGCATCTGCTTCAGTTGCTGTATCATCTCTCGTCTCAACCATCGGCGACGGTCAAGTCCAGGCACCCACTGCTTTCCACCGCTACCAGCGCCGCCAAGTTGTCTCGCAAATAGGAGATGGTCAAGTACAGGCTCCAGTGAGCTCCGGTAGTGGTATTCACACCTATGTCTCGTGCATGATTTGGGCTAACACTTCCTCAGTTGTTGCTACCGGTTTTGCTTCTGGCATACCATCTCCTACTGGGGTTGTTGGTAGTGGATCGATGACTGCGACTACAGGAACCGGTGCTTCGAGCGTCGTCTCGGGAAGTGGCGCAGGCACAGCTTCAATGTCTGCTGGTTCGAGTGTTACTACTTCTATGCCCGCTGGCTCTAGTGGTGCTGCTACCATGTCATCCGGCTCGAACACCTCTCCTGTCATGTCTGCGGTGTCAAGCACTGCATCTGTTATGTCAGGCAGCTCTTTCACCGCACCCACTGAGTCGCACGGTCCAATGATGTCGAACACAGTTTCTGGCATGTCAATCAGCTCCAACAATCTCCCAGCTAGCTCCGGCACTGCTTCTACCATGCTCGGTTCTAGCGCCTCAAGCATGGGCTCTTCGGTTGCCAGCTCCAGCGGTGTAGTTTCCAGCGTCAGCTCTCCTGCAGCTTCTGCTTCTGTTACTGGACCTGTACCTTACTCCACCTCCTGCACTACTCTTGTCAGTGGTATGAGCACTGGCTCTGTAATGGGTGCAGGTATGACTACAAGCACACCTGTTGCCGCGTCTAGTACTGCAACGAAGTCTGGTGGAATGTTCGCCTCATTTTTCAGCGTGTGGATGAGCAAGATGAGCACCAAAAGCATGAGCACTCCTGCCGCTACGGCCATGTCTTCAACCGGAACGCAATCTTTGCCCGTACAGTCAACAGCCAGCATGAGCATGAGCGCCAACGCCCCTACCGCTCCTGCCGTATCCTCGACCGGAATGAGATCTTCGGCAGCTAGCATGAGCATGAGCGTTAGCACTCCTACCGCTCCTGCCCAGTCCAGCTCTGCTAGCTCTGCCAATTCTGCCGCCTCTGCCAGCTCTGCCGCCTCTGCCAGCTCTGCCGCCTCTGCAAGCTCTGCCGCCGCCTCTGCAAGCTCTGCCGCCGCCTCTGCAAGCTCTGTCGCCGCCTCTGCCAGCTCTGTCGCCGCCTCTGCCAGCTCTGCCGCCTCTGCTAACTCCATTGCCTCTGCTAGCTCTGCAATGCAATCGAACTCAGCAAAGTCCTCATCCACCAGCACACTCACGCTTACAAAACAGAGCACAGTCACTATTCAACGTGTCCCATCCACTGTCATCTCAAAGTCAGTCGGACCAATGTCGATGGTCAACCAGCTTCCTGATGGTCAGTTGCAAGCTCCTGCTTCGGGTATGGTGTCATCTTCTGAAGGAATTGCAAGTGGATCTGTTGGTGTCTCGTCTGCTAGTGGATCTGCTGGTGCATCGTCTGCTACTGGATCTGCTGGCATGTTGTCCGCTAGTGGATCCGCCATGTCTGGAACTGGTGCGAGCATGATGTCGTCTGCAACAGGTGCCAGTGGATCAGCTAGTATGTCTTCCGCTGCCAGCATGTCTTCTGCTGCCAGTATGCCTTCGGCTGCCAGCATGTCTTCTGTTGGCAGCATGTCTTCTGCTGCCAGTATGTCTTCCGCTGCCAGTATGTCTTCCGCTGCCAGCATGTCTTCTGCTGCCAGTATGTCTTCCGCTGCCAGTATGTCTTCTGCTGCCAGTATGTCGTCTGCTGCCAGCATGTCATCAGCCTCCGCTGCCAGCATGTCATCAGCCTCGGCCGCCAGTATGTCATTAGCTGCTGCTACTAACTCTGCAGGTGCTTCTAACACTGCAACCGGAAGTATTTCATCTGGTACTGCTGGAAATGGTATGTCGAGCGCTTCGTCCGCTGCTCGCTCATCTTCTGATAGCGTGATGATGAGCTATCCTTACACGTACGCATCTGTGCAATCTTCTGGTAAGACTTACTCCCCCTTTGTTTTCACTTTTATACCTCGACTGACAATTTTCTTAGCTACTATGCTCAGCGTCTCCAGCGCTAGCAACAGTGCCATGAACAGTGCCACGAACAGTGCCATGAACACAAACCCCATGAACACAGCCACCATGCCCGTAGCATCCTCCGCCACTAGCAAGACTGGTGCAACAGGTATCAGTTCCGCAACCCTCAGCGCTCCCGCAGGAACAGTGACGCCTTTCGTGGGCGCAGCTGCTCAGGGCAAGGACATCAAGGCCTTTGCTGCTGCTGGTGTCGCTGCCATGGTTGCTGCTTTGTTGCTTTGAGTTGAGCAAGTGGTAGTAACAGCAAGTCTCTTTTTCACTTGTGAAATTAGACTTTGAAGAAGAGGGGAGGTGAAGTAAGAGGACGAGAGGGGACGAGAGGTAGATGGGGGACGATGTAATGGTAATTTTTGTATGATGGGGTTTGACCTTGGCGTATAAAAGTTGTTGTTGTTCTTCGAGTTGAGGAGGGGAAGAAGGGGAGGAGGAGGAGAAAGGAGGGGAGAGGAAAAGATTGGTTGGGTAGGTTCGTAATTTGTTGTCACTTGTCTTACACTAACCCCTATCACATTGTTGTTATTTGATGATGTGATCTGGGGATTGCTATAGATGCAGTGATTGGATTTCTTTTCTTAAAATTGTCATTCATTCATTCATTCATTTATTCATCTCTTGCTGAAGAACTTGCTTACAAGGGCGGTGGTGGACTGATTTCTGTGAAGCGAATCGAGGGCTGCTCCGATACTGTAAAAGCAGAAGAAACGTACGCGGTCGTAACTGCTTAGTGTTTGGCATAGTTTCGAAGTGTTCCATGAGACATTGAATGATTTGGTGTCAATATCTCTTTTGCTCTTTCTACCCTTGGTATCTTCTGCGCCTATTGACAAAGAAAGATAGCCACGATGAACACGAGCATCCAGGAACACGACAATTTTGGAGAGGGGTCAAGATAATCGCTTCTGCGTCTTGCCCAGCCACGCAAATCAGTGAAGAACAGTAGCAGAGACAGAGACCGAACACTTGTAGGAGTCAAAGGAATATGCCAGAATTCAATTTCTTTTGCTACGAAAAGACATAAAACAACTTACGATAATATACGACCAGACGTACAACTCGAGACGATTCAAACTGGCACCTCAATGCCCTCAGCTCATCCCAGCACACTGTGCATGACAAACATATTCATCAAAGAGCAGTAGTACCAGTCAAACCATCAACGATACCATCATAAGCAATCTTCTTGACCAAGTTACTGCTGTTCGCCGGGCGGAACCAAGGTGTAGCCCATCCTTGTCCAGCAAAAGTGCCCGGAACCCAGGAATAAGTGTCATCAAAGTCCCAAAGCGTGATTCCAACACATCCATTATTAGCAATACATCCACCGACAGCAGTGCGATAGTCGTTGAACTGCTGGATCTGCTGGGCGTCGGTAACAGGGAGGGCAGTGGCGCGAATGTCAAGTTCGGTCAAAGCAACGATGACGTTGTTGCCGAGCGAGTTGGTCTGGTTGGTGTAGGTCGTGATGGTCTGGTTCATGGTGGCAATAGAGGGCGTGCCGCCGATTTGGAAATGAGATTGCATGCCGATGCCGTCGATGCGAACGTGGCCGGCGGTCAGGTTGGCGATGAGGGTGGCTGCGTTGGTGGTTTTTGCGCCAGGCCATTCGATGCTGTAGTCGTTGTAGAAGAGCTTGACGGAGAGAGAGTGGTTTGCGACGACTTCCGCAGCATGGGCGAAGGCAAGTTGCACGTAGTCGGGACCGATGGCGTTGTACCAGACGTCGTGTCTCCATGGGTCGGTGGCAGTTGGACTGTCAGAGAGAGCTTCGTTGACAACATCCCAGTGGGTACAGTTGTCTCCCCAGTGGACAATGAGCTGCTCAATGTGGTTCAGCATGACTGGCAAAAGAGTGTCGCGGGTCCAAACGCCATTGTTGACCCAGTTGGGCAATTCTGAATGCCAAATCAAGTTATGACACCTTATCTGGTTGATACCGTTCTGGTGTGCAAGGGCAAGGAAGGCATCTCCACCACTGCAAAGGAATTAGCCAGACGATAATGTACTGAGAGTAGGGAGGAAGACTTACGTGAAGTTGAATACGCCTTGAGAAGGCTCGGTGAACTCATACTTCATGATGTTGGCAGGAGTCCATTGGTCGAACTCGTGCTTGTCGGTTGCAACAGCCATGTAAACTGGATCGGAGCCTTCGCCAGTACCGGGATAGTCCACAGCTGTTCCGAAGTAACGGGCAGGGTTGAGGGCAGCTGCGATGTCAGCGAGCCCATGAGTTGAGATGGCAGTGGGATTGGCTTGACGAGCAAGCTCGGTAGTGGTCATGGTAGTGGCAGAAGCCACGCTGGTAGAAGAGCTGCCAATGCCACTGGAGCAGCCACCGACTGTGACGGTCGTGGTGATTGTTGGGAGAACAGCAGTGCCAGAGGTAACGGTGCTTGTTGAGATGTAGGTAGTGGTCACTGCCTTTTGAGTCTGCGTAAGGTAGACTGTGTCGAAGACGGTTGTAATCTTCTTGTCAGTCTCCGTGGCATACTTGGTGACTGTTTGGACAGTTGTCGTTTGCGTTGTCTTCACTTTGACATCGATGTTCTGGGGAGCAGCCGAGACACCAGCAGCAAGAGCCACGGCGGCAGCAGCAAAGGTAGACCCGCGCATGTTGGCTGACGGAAGAGAGTATAAGTGAAGGTAGTACAGATGATTCTGTCAACGAAAGGGGAGATCGAATTGAGTGAGTGAGTGAGTGAATGTCGAAGCTCTTCAAGGATTGCCTGCCTCCTTCTCTCCAACCTGGAGACGAAGGCTCCTTCTTATAACGATGCCTGTCAACTAACTCCGAGCATCCTGGTTAAAGTCGGCTAGCTTTCAGGTCTCCTGATCCTCTTCACCCCTGCACGCGTGCATACACATCTCGACAAGACTCGCTTAGAAAGTGGAGTAATACTCGTCCTTTGCCACTTTCTGGGTGGCCGGTTAAAGCTGTAGAATGCTCTAAGACTGCAGAGAAGCGCCTCGAACCAGTGTTGGTCAGGGATATAGGTTAGAGTCACGAGGTACTCTGCAGGACTTGATGCGTAGAGTGCTGGAATGGGGTTGAGGCTGGAAAGTCAAAAGACCAGAATTGCTGCAAAAATGGCCTCAAAGCACTAGACCAGATCGTAGCCGAAGATCCTGTTCGCTGGATGAATGACTAAGAACGATATCCCCATGATTTGACGCTGGTGTAGCCACGACAAGCAGGTGGCACAGTGGGTAAACCTCCAATAGTCTCCACACTTGAGGCAACTATGGACGGAGCAAGTTGCCGAGTCCTGCTTTCATTTTGAGGTAAAGTTTAAAATATTCTGCTTTAATCCGTAGTCGATCAGCATTTCTATGCCATGCAAAACTTGACATTGAGCGTGTAGGAAGCTTGACCTCCTTGGCGATGCTTGCCAATTGCAGAGCAAAGCTTGACATTCGAGCCAAGAGAGTCGTTCACAGTCCAGTACTGCTCTCGTCTAGCAGGATAGAATGGGGTCAATGGAGTCAAGCACGCGAAGCACTAATATCTTGGCATGATGTTTCTTTCGACGCTAATGCACGAGTTCATCATGTAAGCCATCAATAGACATATTCCTCCTCATTTCGGCTAATAGGATTGGACCTGGGGAAGTGTGGTGAGGTTCGCCTCGACCTCCTCAATACAGACTAGCTTGATTTTTTAGCACCGGCTATATCGAGATCTTGCCACATCGACAACAAGGTTTGCTAAACCCCGCACGAGGACATGAGACACTTGCGTATGATGGTATGATGGGATGCTTCGTACGTAAAAGCGTTTTGAATCTGTGCAGAAGCATCTTCACGAAGCAAGTGACAGAACATGCATTCAATGAGCTACCAGACCTACAGTAGATCCTTCGTCTTTTTCAACGTGTCACAGTGGTCATTCTTCCTGCGTAAGCGCGCGGGTACTGGTACGTACATCGTGTCGACAAGCACCTCCACCACAAAAAAGACCACATTGGGATGACCAAAGCCAAGACCATCAGAGTTCGCAAACAACTTAGCCACTTAGCCGCTTGAATGTTCGCTCTTTCGACGCGTCAGACCATGACAGGCACCCTCAGGCTAAGTTGTTCTAGCGGGGGTCTGGCCGCTTGACATAGATCGACCCTTCTGGATTGTACTCTCCCTCCAAACTCCTCTCCCTCGCCTCACCTCCAAAAATTCAGGAAGCCAGCCTTTGAAGATTTGCCTGTGCGGCAGCGGCATTGTGCTGGCGGAAATAGTACAAGGATGAATCGTGATATTCGAGCCGACTTGCTGAACGTACTTCTTGTGGCAATTTCTCGAAACCCAGTCATTATCTCGAATTTGGAGCCACATTCATAATGCAGCATGATTTTGCAAGTCCATTATCGCATCGTCACATCAGTTCTTCATCCCGCAGCACAAATGAAAAAGACACTGAATCTCCAATTCAGCTTCATTTCCAAACAAACGCAGCTCTTTGCGGATTGCCTCTTCTATCTTTCGAGTATACTCTTTCATCTTGTTCGACTTACCGGATTGCCCATTACCTTATTAGTCTACTACAGGCTTCCCTATATTATTGGTGACCTTAGTGTACCGAATCAAGTTCATGGTACCCGAGTACGGATGCCTGTATGGGTCTAGATGTAGCTTGACGTATCGACATCTTCTTGAGATGTTGAGGTATTTTAATTTCGCACGGCATCCTCCTAGGAATATTCCAAAAAATAATGTGATCCCCTTGATGGTGGTGGTTAGGAAAGAGCAGCACTTTATTGTCGCGCCTTGAGGGTTGTGACAACCTGCTCACGAGGGTGGGGCTGATTCTGCAACAGAGCTCCAGAGTGGACACTATGACTTGGTCGACCTGAGCGGTGGTACGCACTGTGCATTATCTTTGACAGGAGGTTTGATATCGCAGTGACCTCGTGATTTTGCACGTAGAGGAGTTGCACTCGCTGGCCCCAGCCAATTGTCGCTGAAGCGTCGTGGTGTTTCTTGTCCACCCATCTCCTACTGCTTGCAAAAGCTTGAGTGATGATTCGGTCGAAACGCCGAATTGCGTAATCAGCCAGCCATATTCCTCTTCTGGGCAGATTCCACACTCTTTTTCCAATCAGTCCTCCAGATGAAATACCCTTCGATACCAGCCACTAAAGCCAATGCCATTGCCGGGCCAGCCCAAAGCCCAAACAATTCATACTTTAGTCCAAATCCAAGGCCCATGGATACTGGTATCGCGAAGAGATAATATGCACCTAGATTGACATATCCGCCAAACTCCTGCTTGCCCAGCCCACGCAGGATACCGTTACAACTAGCGGCAAGAGCGTCGACTAGTTGAAACGCAGCGCAGAGAGGCAAGACCGACGCTGCCATGGAGACAACCTTGGGGTCGTCGGTGAAGATACGAGGAAGGTAATTGCGTAGTGTAAGGAGAAGGATGCTGTTTGTGACACCTACGATTGCTGCTGCAGTGAGACCAACGAGGGCGCTGACTTTTGCAGCATCGTCGAGGGTTGCGCCTATCAGGTTGGCAATACGAGTGCTAGTGGCCACCGAGATAGGGAAAGGGATCTGGAACGTTATGCTACAGATCGTGCTGAGCACACTTTGTGTTGCCAAGTGATCGCTGGAGATTAGACTGGCGCTGAGAGTGAGGATCTCGAAAGCGAGCCATTCTGCCAACACCATCAGCAGTCCTGGCAGTGACAAGCGAATCATAGGCCCCCAATTGCGGAGAGCTGCCTTGGAAAAGCCACCCCAGCATTCGCGGCCACGAACAAAGTAGACGTAGAGGAAGAGACCGATTGGCATCAGGTTCTCAACTATTGCTACCGCGATAGGAGCACCAGAGAACCCCATCTTGAAATGCCAGACAAAAAGCCAGTGTAGGAAAGCATTGAGAGGGGCGATAAAAAGCAGCACATACAACGTGGCAACGAAAATGCCTTGTGCTTGCAAAAATCGCTTACCAGCTTCAAACGCAGCATAACCTGGTGCGCCGATTATCACTATTCGAAGATATTGGCCAGCCAGTGCTGCTGTTTCTTTCTCGGGAACGATAGCTTCCAGAATGCGAGTCCCATTCAGCCAAACCACAGCGATTGGGAGCGTACAAACCCAAAGGAAGAGAACCATGCGTTGTAGTTGGAGGCCGACAAGCTTCTTATTTCCACTACCATAAGCTTGAGCACAAAGAGTGTCTAGAGACGTCGCCAATCCTTGGTATATTGCGTAACCAGTGATACCGGCAGTCATGGTAGCAAGACTGATGGCACCGAGTTCCATTGTTCCAATGTGCGAGACGGTAAGAACAGAAGCGAGTGGTAAAGAGTATTGCAGCAAGAACGTGACAACTAGAGAACGTGAATATCGGCCGATGACCTTCGCCTCTCGACCCCACGTTGTTTTGATCCTGCCCTCTTTGATTGCTGCTTCCCATTGTCGCTCGATATCTTCTGGGTTGTCATTGCCTCCATATGGAAGTGACGGGTCATTCTTGGCTGGTAGCAGAGGTGCTGTTTCTGACGTGAATCCGTTCCGAGACTCTGGGTTCGCCACCTCTTCCTCTACCGTCGTGTCTGGCCTGTGTGCTTTCGTGATAATATTGCTATGCTTTGGTGTCTGTGGTGCAGATGTACTGTTCTGCCTCGGATGTTTTGGCGGTATTATTTCATTATCTCGTAATAAACTTCTTTCCTCCTCCAATACAGCGGTTTGTTCTTCCTCTGTCAAGTACTGCTTGTTTGACTGCGGGATCGCAGGTAACATGGTTGATCTTGTGCCCAGTCCTGTTGCAATGTAGCTGGGACGTCTGTATGACGCTCCAGCAGCATAGCCCGATGAAGCTTGATTGCTCTTAGACCGCGAGAGACCAGTAAGGTTAGCACTGTTGATGTCTCCGGGAGCATCTTCCCCTTCTAGCTCTCTATCGCGTGCTATTGCTCGTTCTGCTAATGGTGATGACGGGCCAAAGGAGCCATAAGTGCCAGGATTGTGAGTATTTTGTGGTATATCTGTAGGTTGCGAGCCCAGGTGAGCCATGATGGGTGGTAATAAGAGTCGAGCAGAAGGTAGATACCAATATACAGCAATGCACGAAAGGGTTGACAACAAAATGGCTTGTCTTTCTCTTTCTCTTGGTTTAAGCTGCGGCGTCATCCCCGAAACCTTAAAAATTCCTCGGTGATAGCACGTGACGGTACTCATTCGCCAAGACATGTACCTTACAGTACCTGATCTACAACATCATTCGAAATAGCATAGACCGATTTGTGACAGCAACTGGGTTACCAGGCATGCGGAGCAGAATACGGACTGTGTGTAATAGCAGGATATTGGAAAAACTCTGTGATTGTGAAGTGACCTTATCCCGTGGAGGCAAGTACAACTTTATGACTTTCCGTCAATGCAAATCTCTTTGTTGCGCCGTCCAAAGTGGGTATCCTGTTCCTTCCATGACCACCGTCAGATGCAAATGAGCGCCTTCGTAATTCGTGATTTCGTGAGTTCAAACGCCGCAGCAAATCCTCCTAAATGCTGGATCATGATGTGGTTTCCAGCTTTCCAATCTAGAAATATGGCACCTCCTCAAGCTTTACAACCTTCTCCTCTTTTATTCCAGGTTGTTTTGCACCGGGCCCATACCTAGGACCTCTCCGAGTGGGTAGGAGCCTTGATCGTGCGACAGGTAAGTCCATGAATGCAAACTCGCCATTGTTTTGTTCAGTAGCCAAGGAAGCTGCAGGGCGTGTTATTGTAGATCTGGAAATATGGCGGGCAGAAGACTGTGTAGACATCTCACTAAAAGTGGTCTTCTTCGGCGGACTACCAGCACTAGATGATTCTCTTCTTAATGCAGGTCGTGGGTATGTCTTTTGAGATTGGCTTGATGTACTGCTTGACTCCCGATGTAGGTTCGCTGGCTTGTCGCGAAGTGGCGGAGCCATGATTGTTGATAAGGACTTCAGGCTGGAGCTCTTCGGTTGCAGCAGCGATCTGCCTGAAACCTTACTCAATGGAACAATGGCATCTAGGTCATCCTCATCATCGTCGTTATCTTCCCGTGTCACCGGTATCTCTTTCCGCTTCGGAGGCAACTCTTCTCGCCTCTTCGTAGCCTTTGGTAACGGTGTCGGACTTTGCTCACGAACCTTGACCTCAGCTCGTCTCGATTTCATAAAGTCACCAAGATCTGGGAGTCTTTGCCTCTCTTTTGGTCGGAGTGTCGCACCATCATCTTGTTTCGTGAAACCCGCGGCGGCACGTGTATGCGACTTAGTACTGTCTGTGTGAAGGATACGTTTGGGGGCTCTTGCGCCTGGAGATGCTTGCATAAGTCCAGCGAGATGACGATCAATGAAGAGCATTGGGGTTTCCTCCTCATCAGATCCAGCTGGTTCATTGTGCCCTGGATGTTTTGAGGCGGCTTTCTTCATCTGTTCACGCTTTTTCTCTGCTTGCTTTCTCATTTGCGCCTCTTTGCTTAGTGTAGTAATACTATCTGTAGGTCGAGGTAGGTCCGCAACAGTTTTCACACTTTTTTGTGCGGCTAATTTCTTAAGCTTCTTATATTCCTCGGCATGAAGATGTCTTGTGAAGGTGGATGCGATTGAGTTAAACTCATCTTCTACCATCATCCATTTTTCGTCAGTTGGCAGCATGAACTCGACGGGTGGTGCTGAAGGTGGAGGTGAAGATGAAGGTGTGCGTCGGCTTGCTGATTTGCTGACTTGAGAAGAGTCCGGGCTCGAGCTTCGTGTCGCCTTGTCATGTCGTCGGCGTTTAGAGGACGATGTTGTGCCAGTGGAGTTTGTTGCTTGGGCGTCGGAGTCGTCGTCCAACAAGATCCGAGGGCGTTTCGCAAGACGCGGTTTCGCTGGTGTCTTCTTTGATGTTTGGTCGGTCGCCACTAGCCACGGGAGTGTGCGGACCATTGCCCGTGGATCCTTCAAGGCATGATACGCGTGAAAAGAAGAAGTGAGTGAGTAGAGTGAAGCGTGTTGTCGTGGTTTGGGGAAGCTTGGCGGGTGATTAAGTAACCCCTCATGTTTCAGCTTTGAACTCAGTTGGGCGAAACATCAACGAGGAAGTAAAATCAAGATCAGATCCAGATCCAGTTTGCATGACCGAATGAGAGCAGGCGCGGGCCAGATGCTATGCAGCACTACGTTGGCATTCAAGTATCCTCTATCACCTGCGACTAGAGACTAGTGCTTAGCCAGTCTGGGGCTGTGTGGTCTGACTCAATGAGGAAGTCCAACCAACATTTCTTCCCGTTCTCGAATCTCTGGTTGATCATGTCAAGCCCCCAAAATATCTGTGATTGTGCCGTGTAAGAGTGCTGCATAGTGGCACGATGTTGGACACACCTTGCTGCCCGAGGTCTATTGATTACTGTAACTAGTTCTGTACTGTCAGACGTGCTCCCGCTCTCGTCAGCACAGCCACCAATCACTTCGCCGACTGCATACGACGAGCCCAATGGCATTTCCACTGCACGTCACTCTTGTCAGCACTAATGCAAACCGTGCCGTGTCAAGCTCACGAAGATAGTGGCTTGCAAGCAACATCCATGACCAGCTTATGAGGGCTTGGATGTTATGCATGGGCGTCTTGTATCTATAAAAGATCGGCTCTGCCTCATGCTCTTTCTTTCCCACAACACAGTATTCTTAATCATTATTATTAGCCTCGAGATATACTATTACTATCATGAAGTACTCGGTGCCTCTGCTTGGGGCCGTGCTTTGTGCTTCGGTCTCGGCATGGTTGCCTGGTTATGATAGAGACATCTTTCATATGGTTGACTCACAGACTGAGCAGAATCGCTTCAAGCGTGAGATTCAGAATGGCACCGACGTAAAAGCTAATTGGTTGCCTGGACATCTTCCTATCAGAGGCGTCAATCTCGGTTCTATGTTTGTGTTTGAGCCGTGGCTTGGTTCGTGCTCGTTCTGACTGTCTACCTTAATCAGAGCCCTGTGACTAATTGCATAACAGCTCATGACTACTGGCAGAATACTATGGGCTGTAAGGACGACGGCTATGATTCTGAGTTCAATTGCGTTTCAAAACTTGGTCAGGACAAAGCGAACAAGGTCTTTCAACAGCACTGGGCTACTTGGATTACACAGTCGGACATTCAGAAGATGACTAGCTATGGCTTGAATTCAATTCGCGTGCCAGTAGGGTACTGGATGATGGAATCGTTGGTTTACTCCAGCGAACATTTTCCAAGGGTAAAGAAGACAGGCTTCTACTATTAATGATACGTCTCACACATATTGCTAGGGAGGATGGACTTATTTCTTGAAAGTATGTGACTGGGCAAGACAGGCAGGCATGTATATTGTTGTTGATCTCCATGGAGCTCCAGTAGGTTTTCACGCCCTATTCGCATCCTCATGAAACCTGACACCCTGCGCAGTACTCTCAATCGCCAGGCAAGAACGCTGACACAGGTCAATATCGCGATCCTGGATTCTACGACAATGGTGATGCTTATGAGCGAAGCTACAAGTTCTTGGAATGGCTCACCACAGCCATCCATACAAAGTCAGAATTGGCCAACGTCGGCATGATTGAGATACTTAATGAGCCGATTCAGGACCAAGGCAAGACACAAGGGATGCTGAACAATTTCTACCCGACGTAAGCTGCAATCCAAGCGCGACATGTCAACCGTGCTAACATTCATAAGCGCACACGATCGTATTCGTGCCGCTGAAGCCAAACTCAACATCAGAGGAAACAACTTACTTCACATTGAAGTCATGAACCAGAAATGGGGTAGCGGTAATCCAAACCAGGCTCTGAAGGATCTTTGGTTCATGGCGTACGATGATCATAGGTATCTTAAATGGGCTCCCGGACATCAAGATAATCAGCAGTGGTACATGCAGACAAGTTGCAAAGATGACAGAGGTGGAAATTGGCCTACTATTGGTAAGTAGAGATCATTCTGATCATCGAGCGTCGGCGACTGTACTAACATATCTGATAGTTGGCGAATTCAGCTTGTCCACCAACAACGACATCTGGGATCCAAAGTCGAACAAAGAGTTCTACAAAAACTGGTTCGGCGCACAGGTGCGCGCTTATGAGAAGCAGGACGGTTGGGTAGGCTTGTCATGGGTCTGATAACGACGAGACTTATCCACTAACAAATGTGCTAGATCTTCTGGACCTGGAAGACTTCCGGTCTGAACGATCCTCGATGGGACTATCAGCGTAAGTTTTTCTTTTCCAAATAGGAGTTGAGATGTGTTATTGATACGTTATAGTGGCTGTGGAGCAAGGAATTATCCCTAAAAATCTGGATGATGTCTATCATCTCGGTGGATGCTGAATGAGAACGCCTCCCGCGCCCACAGTTCAATGAGGAAGAGGATGAGTGGTATGCATCTGGTGTATTATGTTTGTGATGGGAGCGCTACTTCGAATTTGGTATTACTAATATTGGAGAGCTTATTGGATATTGTGTCACAGTATAGCTCAAGAAGGTGATGTAGTGAACATTGATTATTGATCCCTCATTCAAAACATCAATATCTCCCCATGTCGGTACGACGATTACCCTGTAAGTGATTGTGTGAAATTGGTCACAACTCTTGCCACAATCGATTTTGCAAAAATGAAACATCGCATCGTTGTGATGTGGTTTTGGTCGACACAATCAATGGAAATGTTCCTCACAAATGAGACGATGAGCGATTTGCAAGGCAGCAAGCGAGGAGTTTAGTGTCTTGCTCTGAAGAAAAAAAAACAGATGCTCACGTCCTTGACATTCAAGAAATGAGCAACATTTCTTATATTCATCTCACACTGCGTAAACGGGGATGTCGTACTCAAAATGGCTCTCGAGTACGAAAAATGGACCCCAGCAATCTCCACAACTTTTTTTTTCTTGAGTTACAATTTCAACTTCTCAAAGAAATAAATGCCAAGCCTTTGGGATGTGCGAAGATCGCCAATCGCCTCTCCCTTACAAACTCGCCATGACAATTCCCTCACGCTCCTTCCACATCCTCTCCCTGACCACATTGACCAATCTTGCTTCATATTCCCATCCATTTCCGTCTCCATTTGCCCGCTGACCGCTCCCGCGCACTCTATACGCCGCCAACTTGAGGCAAAAAGCCCACACCTTGCGCTTCCCACTCTTCCCAACGTTCAACCACTCGTCTCGCATACGAATCGTTTGTTCTCGACCCTTCTCCACAACTACAATGCCTTCTAGGACGAACCTGGCGAATGCATTCTTCAGCGTCTCTTTGTTGACAGCTTCAAAATGTGTCAGTAGTCCTTGGGCGTATAGTGTTTTACCCAGGAGTTGGGCGCTAGCGATGAGTTGAGAGAGTGGGAAAGAGGCCGTTTGGGGGTTGAAGCAGGGTTTGGCTGGGTTACTGGGACGGAGTAAAAGGAGGAGGGAGAGGGAGGCGAGCCAGTAGGTTTCGATGAATGGGGTTATCAAGGAGTGGTAGAAGGTGAATGTGGTGGATGATTGGGTGATGAAGATGGATGAACTATCGTCTGATTGGTGTCCAGCTGCGGTTGTGGTTGGCGGTTCAGATTGATGTGTAATTTGGAGGACCTTGTCTCTCTCCAAACCGCCTAATGTGTCGTCGAGATTGGCCATGAATCCCGCCATTGGAAAAATGAATTCACCCCTGAACAGTTGTGACAAGAACTCAACTCGTGATTTGACATTGTTATACGATAACTTTTCCTTGTATGTCGATTCACTCGCATAACACGCCGCACAAACCAGAGCTTGCGGCACAAACAAATGAATGGTCATATTCCGATAGAAGCTCAACTGGAAAGCATCAACAACGTGATATGTCTCCTCTGCCAGATCCTTCTGCACACGAACGAGTTTAGGTCCGAGCACTTCCAGTCCACGCTCGATAACCGTGCTCATATGGAGACCTCCGAAGTGCGAGACGCGTCCACCTTGAGCACGGATTTGCGAGCAAAGCCATTCCACTCGGCGTATAAGCTCGCTCTTGCCGACGCCACCACTCTCGCGAGACGACCCAGTGCTGCTCGCGCGTTTGGTCAGTAAGATCGTACCAATCATTGCGGTGGGCATGACTACCGAGACAGCGTTGATGTCGGAGAGTACTTTGTACCCCAATGTCCGTAGTAGTCTCATTCTCAAGTTCTTATCATGAGCTTTCTCTAGCTCAGTCTGTTGGTGCTCTGTCAAAGTAGTCAATTTGCCCCTCTGCTGTTGCGCAAACTCCCGCAAACTCCAGGGCTCATGGAAGCGGACATCAACTCGTCCAAGTTTGAGCGAGAGAACAGAAGATGAGGAAAGTAAACCAGCTAGGTTTTCCTTGCTTTTCGGTCTGCCAAGCAACTCATTGATGTATGAATCCACCTCAATCACTTTGTCATATTGCGTGCTCACTGGACAGATAATAGCATCTGCAACACGCCCAGAGACCACAGACTCGAGCAGGAAGTTCAAGATGCCGAACTTAGGTGGTAGCAACTTGCCAATGCGGGAGCGACCTCCTTCAATGAAACATTCGACATTGAGCCCTTTTTGCAACAGTACGTCGATGTATGATTGGACGAGCGTAGTATATAGCTGGTCGTCGCCAAAGCTGCGCCGTATCCACATCGCACCTGCATGTTGTAGGAATGTGCCCAGAGCGGGTATATTTAAATTGTCACCGGCAATGACAGTAGGCAGGGAGAGCCCGAGACGGTAACATATCACTTGCAGCGCGACGTAGTCCACATGCGAAGTATGTCGTGGCAGATAGATGATAGACTGTTTCTTCTTCTCCGCTTTTTCTGCGACTGCGCGAAGACGCAATACCTCCTCCGAAGAGACGTGTATACCCTGATGATAGCTTCGCGTCAAGAGCTGTGTAGCCAGGAAGAAAGCGCCACGAATTGACAGCTTAGAGTCCATCTTACAAATCATCTGATCCGTTAGCGTTCGAGCCACGTCGTCTAGTTGACCAAGCAGCTGTATTCTTCGTTTCGAACAGTCCTCAGCACCTTGCAGACCTTCTTGTTGCTGCTCTACGTGGATCCGATTTGTGACTAGTGATTCGATTTTGCTTCGTAGCTGTGGACTCGCCATTACGGCTTCTTTGATCTCGTCGCTGAAGCCATTGTAGAAGACTCGTTGGCCTATGTACTTGTCGTAGCTGCGCCATTCGGAACCAGAGACGAAAAGGCCTAGTCTTTTGAGGTAGTCTACGGGAGCACTGCGGAAGTGTGGACCATGCTCGAGGATGGGAGGATCGTTGTCGTTCGTGGATGGTAGGTGAAGACCGGGGTGGATGTCAAAAGAGTTGCCGGAGATGGATATGTCGAGGCTGGGATTCCTCGAAGAATGTGCCATATCAGAGACGGACAGCGGGCGGATTGAAGCTCAGATGATATAGCACTTGAACTAAGGCATTACGACATGGACGCCGCAAAAGCGAATGAGATTCACATGTTGCCAGTTGTAGAGTGTAATTGAGCATTGAATGATGTTCATTGTACCCGAATTCTAACCTCGGCTTGCGAGTCAGTGCTGAAACCAACATGAAACGCGCCTCAAGAAATCGATGTCTGCATGTGCAAGACTTCCAGCGCCACCAACTAGCACCACTCTTGAATGCAGCTCAGATCTATTCCAAGCTCACAACACTGTGCCGACCACCTCATCCATCTTCTTCGCCTCACCTGTAGCTTTGCAATCACATCCGTATTTCTTCTTAAACTCGGCTGGGGACAGATCTTTCAACATATCCCATGCACTCAAGCTAGCCTTGATCTTCGCATATCTTGCTGATTGCGCTTGACCACTTGCCAACATTTTATCGTGTACGATCAAACCTGCCAACGCCATAGTCGGATTGACATTGTCAGCCTCCAGCTCGTCAGCCATGAGGCGGAAGTTGTGGCAGCTAAAAGTCTCGCTCAGAAGTTTGTACATTCGTGTCTGGTGTAATGTTAGTAGCTTTTTGGGATTATGCTGATACAAGATGAGACAAGACTTACCACTGGATGATTATTGGCGTAGGTATCGTATATTGACATATCATCAAAGAACCACTTGATATGTTCATCAAAGAACCTTTGCACTTCTGCATACTTGAATCCGGAGTCAATGAACATCGCTCCAACGTAAGCCTCTACGATATCGGCCAAGCACTTTGGCGCTTCTTTGATGCCGGTCCAATAGTCTCTCGACCCAGCAGCACGTTCCTCAGCTGCCTCCAACTCTTCGACGAAGCGGCGAATTTGAGACTCGATTGACTGAGTATTGTGACGGAGATGACGATGAAAACCGAGCTTGACACAGACAGTACCAAGAAAACGATTGGATACCATGGCCATTTTGTGCTCGGTAAGCCACTGTGGATCAGCAGTAGGGTATTTGTACCAGAGATAGGTTACCGCAGTCATGTCCAGTAGCGAGTCACCCAGGAACTCGAGGCGTTGATAGCTTGGTAAGCCTTCCCACAACTTTGGCACTGATGGATGGAGAAAAGCAGACCTTAGTAATCTGGGATATTTAAAAGCATAGTCGTGCGAAGCTCGAATTCTTTGAGCCAGGTCGCGCTGTGAAGCATTGCCGTCGCCAATCTGGTAGGCAGGAATGTGGTAAGTGAGTGAGTAATCCTCCCACGTTCTCATATCATGGTCTTTGCTGCAGACGAAAATGGTGATTGCTTTAACGGCCTCATCCATTTGTGTAGGTTCACCATAGCCAGAAGTAAAATGTGTCACAAAAGCAGCTCCGATCACGGCCTCACACACGTCTGCAATCGTCTTGTCACCCAGATTATGGCGAAGCTCAAACTTGAGTTCTGTATTTTTTGCTCCCTTGCCACCAAGGAGACGAAGGCCTTCCGGATACCATGTTCGCCTTGAAGCTGTCAGTATTTTACGATTTAGCATGATGCACAACTTACCTCGAGAACGCTTGACTGCGAATGTACTTGAAGCGTCCATGCGCCTTTGCATGGTCGAAAAGATTCTTGTTACACAGCAACAACATACGACTCACATGCATCTGAAATTCGTCAATGCTGATGTGATTGACAAAAATAGACAGCGATGTGGCCATTTTCAAGAACGCATCTCCAATCAGCTCTAGTCGCTCATAATTCGCTCCCATTCCATGCTGAAAGTTGATCTTCTCAGAATTTGCATCGTCACTGTTCTCGGAATCTTTCGTGATAGCTTCAAGAGCTAAGGGAGTAGCAATACTTAGGCCGGCCTCCTGACAGTGCTCAATCGCAATCAGGTATGACTCGATTCGATGTAAGATTGCCGGGAATAGCAAGGACATTGCAGCTACGCCAGTCGAAAGCTGGGAGATCTCCATAGGTTCTGGGCAGATATAACAGTGAGTGACAGCTGCTCTTTCAGCCTCATTCGGGGGAGCGAGGATATTGAGACGATGCTGAATTTTATCAGCAATGATCACTGGCTGATCCACATCCCAGGTACGCTTTAGTCGGGAAGCTTTCCATAGCTTGACACTGTACGAGATGATACTGTCCGTCTTACCGCCAGGTGCTACTCCTTCTGGGACTGGGTCGGTAGCTTTCATGTTTTCTGCTATGCCCTTCGTGAACAAACGACGACCTCCATCGAACGGGTCGACTAGAAACTTGTCTACTAGCGATTCTTTCGGCATGCCTGAACTCCACTTCTGAGATTGGTTGTGATGTAGCCTTTCAAGCGCTGCCCAATCGATGATCGTGTTCAGCTCACGATCGAGATTACCATCTAGAAGTGGTGCCACCCAATACGACATCTGCTCGTCGTTATGCTCAAAAGTCTTGTTGAAGACGTCTTTATAGATGCGCAAGAAGAAACTCGTAAGCATTGTAATCTGTTCTGTACTAATCTGTATAGCAGATTTGTGAGAAGTGATTGTCACGTCGATACGTTCCCCATCAACGCGATAGACAGGGAATGCAGGTATGATAGGCAATTCCTGTCGTGTCAACAAGGCAAGGCACTGCGTCGGTCTATCCCACACATCCGAAAGGTGTATGACATTGACGTACAAACTTTCTGGCACACTTCCTCGAAGCTCCGCCCATAACGAAGGCTTTGCTTGCATGTAGTAAGAATTGCTTGCTTTTTCGCTCAGTGCTAGCAGCGCATTCCGCATGGCCGGAGCTTGTTTTGCATAAATTGGCAGCAGCATGGCGTCGAGGTATTTGCCACGTCGCAAAGCAAGACAAGCTTCGAAGGCTGCTGATCTTCTTGCTATGGATTTTCTAGCGGCCGCTTTGCCCACGGCTGATCGAATTGGGGATTGAGACGGAAGTATCACTTCGCATACGAACTGTCCAGCTGTGGAAGTAACAACATAGTTGATTGAGAGGTCATCTCCATCCTCATGCGGTAGAGCGTTGACGAAATGCGAAAGCACCACGAGTGCGAAGTCGTAGGTAAGCTTTGCTCCAGTTGATGTCTCCACGTAACTCCTGTGTGCACGTTCTTTGATTGCGACATGTTCTCGTTCGACCTCCTCTAGTAATAGGCGCCTATCTGCTGGCAATTTCTCGCAGAAATCTCTCATGGCTGCTTCTGCACGTACAAGGGTGATGAGACGTTCTTGTTCGTCCAGGCTATTATCCACCAAGTGCCAGAACATTGATTCTCGCGATCTACCTCGTCCGCGTGATTGAATATACTGGATCATCGTTTTAGCAGGATCGAACCTGATGATGATATTACAATCCTGGATGTCCAAGCCTTCTTCGGCAACGGAGGTTGCGAACAGGCAGTTGATATCGCCGTTCCGAAATTTCATCAACGTCACCACTTGGTCTTTCAAGGAGTAATTCATGCCCTGTACAGAGCCGGAAGCAGTACCTATGAGTACGCCAGAATGAAGATGTCCGCAACCAATAAGATCAAACACCATTTTCAGAAGTTTGGCAGTATGACGCTTTTCCACGAAGACTATACAACGTGATTTCGTTGCCTCATTGAAGACCTGACGAAGCATTTCATATAGTTTGATAACCTTTGGGCTTAAAGAGAAAGTCGTGGGATCAATCGTAGGGATACTAAAGTCATGGTGCTTCACTACTTCTTGCGCTTCTCGAAGCAGGATGATGTCTTGGTCAAGCTTCAGCAATTGAGCAGGAGTAAGATCTTTCCCACCCAGACTCCGTTGCTGCACCTTCATCTCCACTTTTTTTGCTTGTGCGTCAGAGAAAGCGAACATCCAGTATCCATCACTACACCACGCTCCGAGTTGGTTGCTGACCTCTTTCGACTTTTTGAAGATCTGCTCGAAAGCCTTTACGTTGTGGTATTGGTTCCAAAGGTCTCTGTAGAATGGGGTGATGAATGGGGTGGGATGGTAATGGTACTTGAACAGGACAGGTTTAGGTCGATGCACTGCTTGTTGAAGTAACAAGGAGTTTACATTAGTCACTATCCGTGCATTCAACAAGACTTCAAGCTCCTTCGCTTTTTCGTGCAAATCCACAATATCGTCAGTCCCGATGTCGACTGGTGAGGCTGTCATACCAAAGATTCGTGGTCTTCGACGTTCAGACGCATGTAAACAATGCTCCTTGATAATTCTGGCGTAGGCGTGCCCTTTCTTTGCATGATGTGCCTCGTCAAACACTAGTAGATTGATCTGCTCTATCGTGATGAAGGCGTGGTTGAGACAGTGTAGGAGAACGTCAGCTGTGGCAACAATGACCATGTTCCTCTCAAAAAGATCGCGCCACACATTCGCAGTCCAGAGATCAGTGCCCATAGCGCCGCACACTCGCTCTATATCTTGACTTAGGTTCGCCTTGAGAACGGCATACTGCTGAAAGACCAAAGCAACCTTGTCGACCAGGAAGAACGAGATACGCTTTGACTTGCTCGCAGCACGATGCTCGAGCTCTTGGTCGATAATATGGCGTAATAACAATACAGCGATCAAAGTCTTACCAGAACCTGTGTCAAGCACTGCAATGGTGTTTTCATGCTTCGCTCTTTCGAACAGTTCCATTTGATAGTCACGTGGACTAGCGATAATAATGTCAGACTCTTGACGCGCCATAATAGCTTTGACAGAGAGGGTTTCCTCGTCTTGAGTTTTCATAACTTTGGTAAGACCATCATGGGCGATATCCTTTGCTTGTTTTGTGAACCACGAGCTGAACGCAGCTTGCTGCTGGCGTTTCCGACTTGTGCCTATCAGGGCGGCAGGTTGCGCAGAGATTTGTTCGTCATCCCCGATCTCTGCATCTCCAACTTCTTCTTCCTCAAGCTGGCTATCCAGTTCTCTTTTCGACATGTTGTATGCTGTGCTGTTTGATCGAGAGAGGAAGATGGTATCGGACAGTCGAGGTGATCAAGTTAGTCTCATATGAGGATGGCGCCGTAGACAGTTAATGATAATAACAGCACACGATTTCACATTGAGCTCAGACTTGATTCACATTGGGATAGGAAACCACATGACAAGAGCGTCTTTTTCCGGTGATGTGTACGCTGAGTGTCAAGTCGAGCAGAAGACGAGGAGTGAGTGAGGTTTAGTAGGATAAATGAGAGAACTGAAAGAGGGCCAAGCCGAAGTTCACTTGATGGTCCAATAATACTGAAAGAGATGAAGTTCGACAATGGAGTTCTTCAACGCGTTTGAAGTCGCACAAACAATAAGAAATACGCGCGAGGAAAGAGCTATGGTTCTGGATATCCCTTTCTCCAATAAGACATCTGACGCGATGTTGTGAAGTCCCAATGCAAGTTGCTCAATGAGAGCTGTCTAGAATGATGAGAGTCATCGCGCTGTTGCTCATTGAACAGAAAAGCGTTCTTCAGACAGAGATAAAAAAAGAAACGCTAAACCCAGTTCGGACTAGTCACTTTTCTGCAATTCACACGACGAGGTCTTTCATTCTTGCAGAATGAATTGTAGCGTGCATTAATAGTGAATGTGGCGAAGTCCCAGTATGTTGCATCTACTCGTTTCCGACTAAATCAGGAGATCGGACGAGAGGTGGTGAGCAAAAACGGGAAATGAATTCATGCGGTATTGGCATAAGATTTAGTCAGAGAGAATTATATTTATCGATTTTGACTATCTGTAATCATGTACTTTGTGGCATTTCTCCAGTGGCAGGTATCTAACCGGCACGCCTCACACCCTGTTCTAAAGCCCATTCAGCCACCGTTAATGATACCGTTGATCTCGCCAGCGAGGATGAATCATTATCTACAACTGATCTTGCCACTTGTACTTTGGCGCGTAGCCTAGTTCCTTCTTCGCCTTGTCGATGCTCAATAACGTGTCGTTGTCACCCTTGGTCTTCTTATACTCTACACCAGGGAAACAAGCCTTGACGAGCTCATCATTACCCTTCCTCATGCAGGTGTCCTCAGCAGCAATTAAATATTGATGGTGGCCTGTCATCTTTGCTTCTAATGACTTTGCTACACTTTGACCTCCATCTCTGGCATCAATATATCCCCTACAATCACAGCCATTAGCATACAATAACAGTCAATAACGGTCCGACAACAAACATACCAGCAGTTCCAGTACCTCGCCTTGGGGTCTTCCTGCCACGCTTCAAAGTTCTTGTACTCCTCGGGAAGCATGACATTGGAGAATCGGAGTGAAATGATCTTGAGAGTAGGGTCCCAGCGGCAGTATTGTTCGGCGATCGTCTCGCCAACAAGTTTGCTGAGAGAGTAGGCTGATTCCGGACGGCGTTCTTGATCTTCAGTCATGGGCAGACTGGCAGGCATGTGTGGGTCGAACGGAATACCAATCAGAGTCTCTGACGAGGCGAGGACAACATTGGTAATGCGGAGTTTGCGGCATGCTTCGAGGACGTTGTATGTGCTGTAATAAGGCAACTAAATCAGTGCCGCTCCTACACTGGAGATATCTCGTAGTATGCTTCACTTACCTCATAGTATTCGTCCTAAACTGTCTGCTCGCATTCGTCTGTCCGGGACTCGGGATAGCAGCAAGATGAACAACAGCATCAATACCATTATACGCCATATCCGTCGTCATGAAAGTTTCAATAACAGCTCCCATGTCCTCGAGATCAATCTCGACGAGACGGTATGCGCCATTGAGACCACTTTTTCCGTCCTCGCTGATTCCGGGAGGGCGGCGGGTGTCTACGCTGATGACTTCCCAGCCTTCGTCGGCGAGGTAGCGGACTGTGCTGCGCCCGAGCTTGCCTGAACCGCCGGTGACGATGACACGCTTCTTATTGGGACCGCGCTTTGCTTCGCCGAGGGCGAGCTTGTCTGTGAAGGAGGCGGGTTGAGATGACATTTTGGGATTGTGTTTGTGGATGGTGGGAGTATGATGTGGAGGGGCGAGGTGATATTGTAAGTATATAAGTACTTTTTTCCATTGATCTCCCCACTCGGGCAGTGCTACACCGAGTAGAGGATCATGACGAGCATCTCTTCCTCTGGTGACAGTGACTGGAGACTAGTGTACCAAAATACTGGTGAAACACGAATCTAGAACTGTTGAGTGACCTCCGGAGACAACTCCTTACCCTAATTTGACCTTGTTCACAACAACATCACCACGCTATCTCCATCAATAGCAACACCAACATCATCAAATTGATGGATCTGAAGCTAGGAATCGATCAGATATAGTAAGATACAGTAATCGTAAACTTTTCAGCTAGTCTAGAGGCCTCTGCCTCGTAAGATACACCCTAATGTTACTCATGCTTTGTCCATCCGTCTCAAGTCGTAAAATATCAATCAGTAGTGCTCTGTTAGTAAGATCCACAAGCAGGGAGAGAGTAGTGATATAAAAGAAGTGTCTAGCTTTCTTTTTCCCATACCCCATCTATCTCATGTTTGGTGCCGGTCTTGCCTTCAAGCACATCCTTAAACTTAACCAAATCTTTTTTGCCTATTTCTCTCCTCTCGCTGTGTAAATAGTCTTAGAGACTCACCAGACTCTTGTCTACGTAACATACTAGTGGTTCCGTGAAATGGGCCCTAATAAAGGTCGCAAAGAGGGTAATCTGTATCACAAATTAAGCAAATTTTATATGTTTGAGGAGTTTTCCGCTGAAGCTAGCGGCAGCACCAGCAGTGCAGATAACGCTTCTTGTCGTAATTGATACGCACGTGGCTACCAGCTAAAAGACGTCCCTCTAGTAGCTCCTTGCCTTTTGCGTATACAGACCTCTGGTTACGATTACCTTGAGGCCTTGTCTTTGACGGCACTAAGCGGTGGTCGTACGCAGTAAGGTTGTCCCCACGCATACGCTCTGCATGAGGCTTCACTGGGAGCCTGTTGGGAGAGTTGCCAATTTCCTTTGTTATGTCAGCTACCCCCAAGTCGAAGCGACTTGCAGAGGTAATCTGCAGTACCAGGAATGTTTCAGGTCATGACGATATGATGCGCAATGGAAGAGGCGAGATGCCCCTCATTCTGCCGTCTAAATTGCCGCTGGGGCTGCGCCTCGGAATATTCCAGCCAACGACATTGAGTTTATTACTAATCCAAGATGCTTGTATGGTTCATTAAGTTCGCTAAGTCATGGCATTATTAGGTAAACACCTCTTCCATCGAATGTGGACAAGTTTTCTGCTGCGCCGGCTTCAACTTCAGCTGGACAATTGCACCGAGGCATCCCTCTTGATACCCACCACTCCGCGCGTTGTCGGATCCCTTTTGTTTTATAAGCACGGCTAGCATCACCCTCACACTTTCATTGCATACTCGGCGACCATGCCTCCCTCATCGTCCTCCTCCGCAACTACACCTCAACCCGGCAAACCCTCAACTTCCTCACATACTCCCCTCTCGACCAATTCGAATCTCGCCCGTATCCGAGACAACCAACGACGCTCCCGCGCTCGCCGAAAGGAATACCTCAACGAGCTCGAGGACAAATTCCGAAAATGCGAACAACTAGGCGTAGAAGCGACATCGGAGATGCAAGTAGCGGCACGAAAGGTACTTGCTGAGAATAATCGTCTCAGAGCATTCTTACGGGAAAAAGGCATTGGCGACGATGAACTTGATGCCTGGATGGATGGTGCTGATGATGGGTCAAGAGAGGGTAGTGTTTCGGCAGGAGGTATATATACTGGGAATCAAAGTCCGGTGCCTGAGCTGGCGGGAATGATTGGGACGAGACGGAGGTGCTGTCCTAATGATGATGAGGATGGCGAAGAGAGGAAGCCGTCTTTATCTATGCTTGCTGCGCCGAAGTTGGGAGTAACGTCACAAGCTGGCAGTATCAAGACGACTCCTGTTGCTACACCATCACAGGTCTTTACTCGTCCGAACTCGCAAAATCAGACTCCAATACAGAATGCGCAAGATCATACTTCGATACGACCATCTCCCCATCAATATCAGTCTACTTCGACAGCTGGACTAGCTCAGTCGAACCTCACGAATGCAGCTCAAGAAATGCATCTACCAAATTACGATTCTTATCAAGCACAAGTTTCTCAATTCCAGCAGTATCTTCATACTCAGCAACAACAGCAACAGCAACAACAGCAACAACAGGAGCGTCCACAATCTCGAGGATATCCATCACAACACTACCAATCTCTACCACAACCAGCACTACTACAACAACGTCTAGCACCAATGCAGCAGCAGCACAACCAGCACTCCTACAACCACCTCCAACACGTAACCTCTTCTCATCACAACAACATCCCACCAACAATGGACTACTACAACTTTCCCACTTCCTCCGACGACGCCATAATACCATCAGGAGCAGAATATTACAACACTTTACCCTCCATCGACCCGAACCCGAATTTTGACACTACACTTGATATGGACACGACGTCCTCGTTGCTTCTGCCAGCGGACATGCAAGCTCAGTTTATGCGAGGACTCAATAATAGTGGTGGCAGTGCGGGGAGCGAAGGAATGACTAATAATAACACTACATACCAATAACATACGTTGAAATGCTGGAATTGGTCACGAAATCGCGCGAGACTGTATAATATAGAGAGGTGGAAATGTACAGGATAATTATGGCACGATCTCAATATGTTGTACAGGACAATCTTGGCACGATCTCGACACAGTTCCAACTTTCATCGGCATATCATTAATGTAGAATAAACACTAGCTCTCTATTGTCACTAATACAGGGGTATTGAAAACAATCAGCCATGCTCATAACGACCATGTTATATCAGTGTGTCTCCCACTACAGTACCTCATTTCAACTGACTCTCTCGAACTCGGAAGTGATGATTGTATCATTTGTCATGACTTGATGGCCTAGCGCACCCATTCTCTCGCACTCCTCCTTCCACGCTCTAGTCACCGTGTCGCCAATCGTCACACAACTCATCACTCTCATTACTACAACCCATCACTTCAATCGCTAACTTATTAGCCCGGAAAGTTACAATATAGTCAACTAGACTAGCAGACTACACTACCAGACCTGGAACTCAAGATATCTTTCTGCAAAGAGCTGGATGCAAGATCATGCTGAGATGTGTGACCAAAGGGGTTTTGGGGGTCAGCCATATCGATGATAGGTATGTGGTTGTATGATGTGAAGGTGATAGGGCAAGGGTGAGGACGGTGTAACACTTTGATCCAGAGCAGGAGGATGATTTCGTGATACAATTCATATCCAAACCTGCGTCGATACAGAGAAATTGGGGGAATACTGTCTATCGATATACTATCCGCTTTTCCAACCATAACGTGGCGTCTACTGTATATGCTGCGTATCGGACATCATGAGAACATCTTGCTATATCTCGTACAAATTTGTGTCCTCATTCCGAGTCACATCTGCCGCTCCTCCTTCACAAGCTCACCAACTGCAAGCAACGCCGCGCCTTTAAGACCACCCTCCATAACCTTATTCATGACAATCCTCTCCACGCCATCGTCATTGTTACACAAGGAATAGAACAACGCGTCAATGGTCTCCTGACATGTAGCGAGGTACATTGGATATTTTTCAATCACTGCGCCTGTATACGCTATCGCTATTTCTTTTGACTCTTTGCTGCTCCGGTTTGGCTTGATGTTGCTAGATTGAGGGGATTGCCGAGCTTTGAGCTGGATGTCGCCAGAGAGGAGGAGGAGAGCTATACACGCGGCGCCAATGAGCCGAGAAGAACGGATTTGAACTTGTTGTGCTATTGTCGAGAGGGTTTCTGTTTGTTGGGGTGACCATGTGAATGCATTTGCTGTTGATGGTGTTGTAGAAGGAAAGTCTTGCGTAAGTCTTTCTGCCAGCTTTCTCGATGAGTTTGAGACGGCGACGACGGTGGACAGATACTCCGTTGTCAATATCCATGGTCGTAGAAGCCGTGGTGGAAGGCTTTGCAGGGAGAAATTCTGTACGTTGACAAGCCAGTCTATGAATATCAGCCGGACTAGTTCACCAAGGTAGCGGCCTGATGTCAAGTATTCTAGTGGTTGGAAGCCTGGTGAAGCCGTAGATTTGTCGAGAACGGTGTCCCACGGTGTTATTATGTTCAGAGTCTGGAGTGGTGGAGAGGTACCGCGAATGCTTAATTCCGTATTAACTAGAATACGTTGTTTAGTTTCAGAAGTCGTCTTGGTAGATGGGAGAATGGGAGAAGACGTTTTCGTCGACAAAAGTGCAAAATAGGGAAGCGCTATAGTCGCATTCATGCCTGTTGCAAGAATGAGTCCAAGGATTGTATCTTGATTGGTAGTCTTGGGTTGTAAAGACTTATAGTCATCCGGAGATGAAAAATGGCGGCCGGCAATGAGAGTTGCAATTGTATCATTAGTTATGGCTTTAATCGTAAGTCGTGGTAATACTTCACCACAATTTCGATGATGACCATTACCATTTGTACAGCCATCAGTTCGATTGATTGAAGTGGGGATCCCTCGTGCATGTTCTTCATAACCAGCAAGCAGCAGTTCATCGAGCTTCTGACCTGGTTTCATAGTGAAGCCCTTGCCTAGGGGCATCAATGTAGCCTCTCCGATAGAATGTTGTATCATTGGAAAGCTGAACGTGACTCCAACAGGCAAAGACGAGCCTAAGCGGTCCTTCGCTGATCCATCATTGGTGTCTGTTGGTTCTCCACCATTGTGCGATACGCCATCTTCATAGCTCTGTAGCACACTCACAACATGCTTGCCAATAAACGAGAACAACCCTTCAGCCGTTCCAGCCTTGATATCTTCAGGAATGACTTTATAATCACCGCCATCGACTAGTGATATTTCAGCCTCACCAGCTCCTCCAAACAAGCCTACCCGTAGGTGACTGCCTCCGACATCAATGGCAAGGACAAGACCATTGAATTCCTGGATGTGTTCTGGTAAAGTGATCGGTGTGGGCAGGAACTGCTGACTGGAGTCAAATGCTAACTCCTCAAAAGTCTTTCGAAACTCGAGTGTCAGGTTGGTGAGTTTTGCTGGGTCGAGATTGAGTGGCTTGAGGAAGGAAGAGAGTGTTGTTGCCATTCTTGCTGGATGCAGTAACAGGTCACGCTGCGAATTTCAACATCACTGTCATTGCGTGGGAGCAAAGTCCATTTTGCAGGAGGGCTACAGACTTGCAGTACACCAGTAGCGATACTTTGACGAGGCTGATTGGTATACCTCACGCCTTACAAGTGGTGCTCGAGAATGAAGTCGACGATATGTTGGTGATGAAGTCACGTGACACTCTACAAAGGAGCTGATTACTAATATGGAGTTTTCTCCGAGTGTTGACATCAACAATCAACACCACACAACTCGAGGATTGACAGCAAGTATCTACCATCTTCTTCACCATCCAGGCCACCATGAAACCCTATATCGCCATCCCAGCGACCCTTGTCCTCGTCTACCGCGCCTACTCTCGCAACTCTCTCACCCCAGTTGGCATCGTCACAGCTGCCCTCACTGCCGTAGCACACGCCTATCACCCTTGGTCCATTTTCTTCACGCTTCTCTGCGCCTTCTTCCTCGCCGGAACCTTCGTCACAAAAGTCAAACATGCACAAAAAGCAAAGATGACAGTTTCATCCGCTGGAGGAAATAATCCACTAGTACCGCATCCACGAACTGCTGTGCAAGTGCTTGCGAATTCAGTAGTAGCGAGCGTGCTCTGCATAATACATGCTCGATATTTTGGAGGAAAAGATGCGTGCTTGAAAACGGTCGAGGGAGCTACATGGATGGATTTATTACCGTATGGTATCTTTGCGCAGTACGCGGCCGTGGCTGCAGATACGTTTGCAAGCGAGCTGGGAATATTGTCAGGGGAGAAGCCTGTCTTGATCACCGATGTTGCGGCATTACTGAGCTTGAAGCCGACAAGGGTACCACGGGGTACGAATGGAGGAGTTACGGCGGTCGGGACTCTGGCAGGTGCTGCTGGTGCAGGACTCATGGGATTGGTGACTTTGTTAGTGACGCCGTTCTGCTTGAATTGGAGTCTGAATGGCATGATGGTGCTGGCGCTTGGCATCACGGTCTGGGGTACGCTCGGAATGCTACTGGACAGTGTACTTGGTGGCGTGTTACAGGCTAGTGTAATAGACGTAAGGACTGGTAGAGTGGTGGAGGGTGATGGTGGAGCAAAAGTGCAGTGCAGCAAGACGACGGATGGAACAGGGCAACGAAAGGTCGTTAGCGGACAGGACATATTGGACAATAATGGCGTCAACTTTGCAATGGCTGCGAGTATGAGCATATCTGCTATCGTGCTACTAAAGCTTCTCAGCTGAGCCATACAAAATAAGAAGCAAGCATGCGACATGATGTCCATTTAATCATCCTCTTCCTTCACTCGCTCGACCTTCCCTTCCTCCTTCTGAACCTCTCGATCCCACTCCTTCTGCTCCTTCTGAAAGGCCTCTTTCTTCCGCTGATACCCATCATGTTTCCGACATCTCTCCCAGACCTCCTTGAAGATAGCACTACTCTCCTCCTTCTCACCCTTATCCCTATGACCTGTACTCTTCTCCAACTCCTTCCCATCCTTTCCATACTTCCTACCGCCAGCATGATTCGCATACCGCTTCGCTCTCGTCATGCCCATTTGAATAAACTTCCGAGCCATATCCATACCCACAAAGTCCCCATTTGCGTCAAAATCAACGAAACGATCCCACAACGCCGCAGAAGAGGCGCGCGCAATAGCTGGCGTGCGGAAGCGCCAGAGCGGGAGTAACATGGATTTGTAGGGTTCGAAAGTTAAGACGCCTTGTTCGCCGCGAGCTATGCGGTAGGACATGCGGAGCGAGCGGTCGGTGACGGCGGGGTATGTTCGAGTTGGAGAGGCACGAGTTAGAGAAACGTCTTCGTTATCAGAGGTGGAGGGCTCGGGTTTGACCTCTTGCTTTGGGTTTGAAGGAGAGAGTCCTGGTTTTGTTGGCGATGACTTTGCCTTTGATTTTGATGCGGCCTTTGGAAGATTCGCGCTACTTCGTGTGCCACGAGGCATTGCGAGGTGATGTATTATTGAGATATGAGTGGCAAGTGGCCAATGAGGCCTATTTGTTATTCTGATTACAGTGCAGAGGACATTGCGCATCTACGGGCGTCTTTCTCTGTCTGTCTACTTCTCGTCGTGGTTATGATTTTGATATTCCAATGATCATAGAAGTTCAAAAGCTGCAATGTTCCCAGTATGTCTATATCTGTATGGAGGTGAGGTTGTTTTTCATGATACGGATCGAATTCGCCACTGAGGTTGACCTAAACTAATACCCTCCGGATTGCTTCATGACTTCATCTCAAAATCACCACCTGAGCATCACCATCGAAACTGCACGACTATGTGTCAAGATCAGGGCCGCTATGTGAATGATGATTACAGCCACCGAACATGCTTCGCTACGCTATGAACATACTACATACTCTACAAATACATGCTACATTATACACAAGTCTAGATCTACAGGAAGAAGTTGGGATTGATGGGCATACCCTTTTCTGACGTCGGTGGTGGCGCAAAAGGTGAAGACTTTTGTTGTTCGCCTTTGACATTCAGATCCTGATCCTGTCCACCATGATCTTCTGGTGAAATGGAATCTGTCTCCTCGGGCAACACATCGACCAGACTCTCGCTCGCGACGGCGGCGTTTGGCTCACTTGCGTCCAATACCTCATGAGCACTCAACTGCACATCCTCATCCTCCTCCTGGCTTCGAGGAATCATATCACTAGCCGGCATCTCCAGTCCACTTCCACCCTCCTTCAAAGCCAGTCCACGTAACCACTCGGACATCTCTTTTGGATCCTCAGGCATCTTCTCCAACTCAGCGGCAGCGTCTTTTTCATCCTGTGACTGCTCATCTTCCTCCTGCTTCGACTCGTTCTCCAACATGTCCATGATCGCTCTCTCACGTCTCTTCTTCATATTGTTGAAGTCGAATGACATGCGTTGCAGCACATCTTCGATTCTCTTTTCGACCATCTCCTTAACATGAGCAGCTAATTCGCGATTCATAAAGATACCCATAAAACGGTAACTGAGCCACATCCAGACAATAACACCCTTGTGCAAAGCCTCCAATTTCTGGAGATATCCACGATTAGCAGTATAATCTTCCTTTAAGAGTTCGAGGTCAAGCTCTTTGATTTCGGCAATGCTGACGCCTTTGTTCTGAGCAACGAGCTCAGCGTAAGTGCGTGCAAGAGCGCTTTCGTTCTTGCGAGGCTCGATGGGCGAGGAGACGAATATTAGCTTATCCGTTGTAGTAAGACCTTCTACAGACTCAATTGCATCGGCTATGGAGATTGCTTGACGGAGATCGCACAGGTGAAAGCGGCCGGAAGTTCTGGCGAGCTCGTTGAGGCGGATGAGAAGGTAAGCAAAGGGTGTGCCTGCCGGGTAGTAGCGTGCAAATCGCTCGATGATATAAGCTGGAGGCTGGATTCCGGCGGAAGTCATAGGCTCCGGATCGGAGCTCATGGCGCGGGATATTACAGGAAAGTCGAGTTTGTCAAGTGTTGTGACTAGACCGACTGTCGGTTCTTCAGTAGCCGGTGCTGTTGGTGATGGTGTGGTAGGAGTCACTAGTGTAGTCGACTCCGATGTCGAGTTTGTTGCTTCTACAGACGCGCCTGCACGGACAAGATCTAAGTTCGAAGCCAAATCTTGTTTGATGGCCTGTGCAGCGGTCCGGTAACGACCAGCTCTACCAGCAATCTGTTTCGTCTCGGCGATGGCAAGCGGCTCGAAGCTCGTGCCGTTGTAGCGATGGGCGGTGTGGAAGATCAAGCGCTTGATACTCCTGTTCTTTTATTAGTAACACCACAAAGTCTCCAGACAAGTCAGTACTTACAGATTCAAACCCATGCCAATGGCGTTGCTAGCAACCAGAATATCATAACCACTGTCAGGATCATTGAAGAGCTGAGCTTGCTGAGCTCGTGTCTCAGGTGGCAGTGAACCATAGATGATAGCCACCTTACACTTCAGCGTCTTCTCGATGATTTGACGTAAACCGTGGATCTCCACGATGGAGAAAGCGACAATACAATCACCTTTCTGCAAATTCCGCAGGTTGCCATCTAAACTCTCTTCTGCCATCTTCAGAGGACTTAGACGTTCATATCGGTGTATATGTAGTCGATCACCACACAATGCTGTTAGCTCCTTAATAATAGGTACTACACGCTCCTCACCACATAAGTGGAGTTCTTTCGCTTTGACGCCGAGAACTGCTTGGGTCCAAGCCCAACCACGATCTTCTGATCCTATCATTTGGATTTCATCGATGACGGCAACATCGAGCACAGTATTGAGAGGAATCATTTCAACTGTACAGCTGGACATTTCTGCATCAGTAGTGTCATGCCCAACAGGTATTCGACGATCATCTCCAGTGATCAAATTACAACGCTTGCCTCGAGCATTCAGTCGCATATAAACTTCGTGTGCTAAGAGACGTAGAGGTCCAGCATAAAGCCCGGTTTCTGCCTCTTCCAAGCGCTTCAACGCATGATATGTCTTACCGGAATTTGTAGGTCCAACGTGAAGATGGATGTCTCTGTACCAACACCTCGTAGCTGGGAACCACTCAGTAGGAAACCTTAGATTTGCCAGGCTAGTCTGGTATTCCAGATCCTTCTTTGTAAAGTTTGGCGACACAAGGTAACCATAAAAAGCATACTTGACTTCCAGGTTAAATCCAGTGAAGTCGGTAGTCTTGAATATCTTCTTCAATCTCAGATAATGTGCATTCAGATCTGCTGCTTTAGTCTTCGTATTGGTGTCGGACTTTTGACTTTGTAGTATCTTATATTTGAAGACATCATACTCCGCCTGTAACTTGTCATTGTCCATGTCCAAGTTCTTGAACGTCTCATGCGCCTTCCAATCTTTACCCGCGTCTTGTTCAAGAGTGTCTAGAGCGTCATGCAAACTTCCATCAAAGTCCTTCTTCTCCCTAGTCCTTGGTCTATCTTGGCCACCACGCCTCGAAGACTCGCCATCTTTCAATGGCCTCTTTATACCCTGCGCGAAGGCTTTAAAGGGCGTCTTGACATTCGATTGCACCTCCAAGAATCGCATTCGAGCCATGGGGTCGGTACGTCGTTCCTGTTCGTTCTCTCGCTGTCGTTGTCGATCTCTGAGTTCCCACCTCTTCTCTCGATTCATTGAGAAGCGAAAACCATCTTCATCCACATCTTCATCTCGGCGTGGACGACGCGTGCCCGATGCCCTCTTGTTTCCATAGCCAGTGTTGCTCCGGGGTGCTCGTCGACCAAAATCTGGGTCACGAAGGCCTGCAGTGGTTGAAAAGTCGAGAGAGTGGCGAAAAGTGCAGAAGATGCAAGGCCGTGGTCGGCGTAGAACAGGTCGCATGCCACCAAGGATGTGCTGGCGAGGTGAAAAGATAGCAATATCCAGCGCCAGCCTTAATGCTATACTTTTAGATGTGTAATTCAAGTGCACCTGCTGCCTGTAAAAATCCCAAAAAAGAGATGACCGCATTCTGATGCCAAGACCATGAAATGCGGGGTGTTTCTCCTGCATGCATGCATGCTACTTCGTACCGACCAAACAACCATGCCGATAAAGGCAACAACAACCGCAAATATTATAGAGCAGTAAGCGGTCCAGTTCTAGACCCCTGTCTGCCAATCAAGAACCCACTTGTTTCATTCTGGAGACTCAATCTAGCGAGAGGCTTCGCTGAGAGGCTCAGGCGCAAGCGCCAACCGCGACTCCTGGGATGGCATCCATGCTCGATATTCAGCATGATGGCAAGTTTGGCAGCTGTATTTGTGGGTGAACGTTGTTCTAACATATCACAGCAATCCTCAAGGCTATCCGAGACGCTGGGCGCGGCCAGGTAAGCGATTTGGACATCTCCAGTTCGAAAGAGACTAAGAATTCGATAGTGGAAAGTGCTGGTAATTGATGAAAAGAGCTCAAAGCTCATGTACAACGTGGTTAAGGAAGATGAAATATTGAACGAACGCATCACGAGTATGCTTGTGCCACTCCACAGTCTACTCAGTCACGCCTGACTTACTTGTAGACATTGAACAGATTGAGCATCGACGAACGACCAATCGCGAGATGGAAGCAGTGTATTTTTTATCACCAGATGCGCACATTGTAGAGTGCCTCGTTGCAGATTTGGAAAGAAAACGTTATGCAGGAGCATCACTTCTCTGGACTTCTTGTAAGATTTATACAAGAGGCATGACATCCACTTCCGTGGCTTACACAGGTTTGCAGTATTGAAGCCGGCGTTACGTGCGCAAATAGACAATCACAAGTCAGCAAAAGCCCAAATACGTTCTTTCAACACACTTGATATCAGCTACTATCCACGCGAATCACATCTGGTCACTTTTCGCGATCCTTACAGCTTTCCTGTATTGTATCATCCACAATGCAACAACCTTGTCCGGGATCATCTCAACGACTTGGCACAGAATGTAAGATATACCGCATACCCGAGGGAACAGCTGTGATAACAGATGAAACAGATCGTCGCAGTATGCGTATCACTTGGAGAATATCCGACAATTCGCTACCACAAACCACAATCCTCCAGTCACGAGGCCTCGGTTCTCTGTTCTCATCTGGCTAAATTCGTCCAAGACCAAATTGACATGTATGCGACATATCACAATGATTTCCCGCCTCCATCCTCAAGACCACGAGGCACATTATATATCCTAGATAGATCCATGGATTTAGTGGCACCACTGGTACATGAGTTCACGTATCAATCCATGATCCATGATCTCTTGCCGATCAAGGAAGGAGAGAGAGTTACCTATAAGGTCACCACAAATGCAGGAGACGAGAATGAGGAAACAAAGGAGCTTGCAATTACCGAGAAAGACAAGCTCTGGCTTGCAAATCGACATCAGCATATGAAAGACACAATAGAAAAGTTGATGGGGGAATTCCAGAAGTTTCTGGACGCAAACCCACATTTTGCAAGCAAGAATGCGAGCGATGCTACCAATCTCAATGCTATCAAGGACATGATGGCAGGATTACCACAATTTCAGGAAATGAAAGAGGCATACTCGTTGCATCTCACGATGGCTCAAGACGCAATGAACGTATTCCAAAAGAGGAAACTTCCAGATGTTGCATCAATCGAGCAGGTGCGTAGATACATCCTGAAGCCCACCATTCAAAACTAACACTACAACAGACACTAGCCACCGGACTCGATGAAGAGTACAAAAAACCTCGGAATGTGACTGATCAAGTTGTACGACTTCTCGACGAGGACGACATTATCCTACCAGATCGCTTGAGGCTGCTAGCATTATACATTCTCTTTCGCGACGGGATTCTACCTGCAGATACATCAAAGCTCATGGCGCATGCAGGGCTCCAGCCTCAGGAAGGCGAAGTAATTCGCAACTTTACCATGCTTGGTGCACGTACCGCAAGACCACTCAAGGATACTTCCACGACGCGCCAGCCGCTGTTCCCTCAAGCTATACCTGGGCGCTCACTTAACCCGGAGGAAGACTATTCGCTATCACGCTTTCAGACAGCGCTCAAACAGTTACTCGATGAGCATTGCCGGGGATCTCTGAATCAAGAAACCTTTCCTTTCACGAAACCACAGCTCGACCCTTCAGAAGGCTTGGCAAGCGAAACAGCACAAGCTTCGTTACGGAGTGGCGCTAAGCCCACATGGGCTAGGACACGTACCACAAACATGAATGAGCCACGTCAAAGAGTGATTGTATTCATGGCAGGCGGCGCCACATACTCTGAGTCTAGAGCATGCTACGAGACGACGAAAGAGCTCAACAAGGATGTTTACCTCTTGACGTCGCATATGCTCACACCAGGCTTGTTCTTGCGGCAGGTTGGTGATCTCAGTATGGACAAGAGAAAGCTCGGCATTCCGGCAGAACAACCAAAACCACAAGCTCCAGCGCATCTGTTTGAGCCTGAACCCATGATAGCACCGCCTCCACAGCCCGTTGTACAATCGCAATCAACCCAGCAACCTTCAGCTCCACCACAACTACGGTCAAATAACCAGTCTCAGCCGGCACAAGTATCACGACCGCCGACCGCACAAATGAATACCTTGAGCATAGGTGAAGATGCCAGACCTTCAGCAAGCAGGTCTACTGTAGGCTCCATATTGAGCAGTGGAAGCAGCAAAAACAGCAGCGAAAAGTCGGGAAAAGATGGCGAGAAAAAGAAGAAGCTTTTCGGCCTATTGAAAAAGTAAAAGATGCATGACCAATATAATGGAATCTGTTCTGAACATGGACTCCAAACGTAATTATGATTATGTGAACTCTTCAATGTTTGAAGATTGGCGTTGTTTTGTTGTTGCTGCATTCCTCATACCTTTCGTTGGCCACTTGGCATGTGCTTGCTCAATATCTCACTTGTTTCCCAGCTCGTACTTCTCGATATCAAGCCACACTACTATTTTGCAGGATGTCAAAAGTAATCGTCAGTCAGCTCCTATGTGCTGTATTACTCCTCAACCTCGGAGACGCTACTAGAGTCCCAGACATCAAGACCAAGAACACGCCAATTCATCAGCAACGATGGCCTGCAGGAGCCTCTCACAAAGCTCTCTGGAACACGCCACCTGTTCCAACTAACAAAGGTGAATCATTCACCGTCGAACGTCACAAGAACCCCAAGTTTGTCCGTAATGGTCCTGCCGCAAAAGAGCAGGCATTTAGCAAGTATGGTTGGGATGTTAACGCTACGCCTACACACACTTTTGCTCGCCAAACAGCGAATGCGGGTCCTGAAGCGACTGGTGTGAAGAAGAGACAAGGACAGGTTGGAACTGTGCAGGCAACACCGGAGCAGTTGTATTCGGAATATCTTTGTCCTGTATCCATTGGTGGACAGACTTTGATGATTGATTTTGGTACGTCCATATCAAGATGCATTCGTGCTGACATGATTAGCTAACGAAAGCGTTTTTTCCTTGTGTAGATAGCGGTTCAGCCGATTTCTGGGTCTTTTCGACTGCTCTTCCGGCTAATGAGACGAGCAACCATACACTGTATGATCCTACCAAGTCTACCACGTCGTCTGCTCTCCCTGGATACAACTTCAGCATCACGTATGGTGACGGTAGTGCGGCGTCTGGTATTGTGGGTTACGACAAGGTAGTGATTGGTGGTGCGACTGTGACGCAGCAAGCAATCGAAATGGCTACATCGGTGACACAGAACTTCATGGACGACACCGACAACGACGGCGTCATGGGGCTCGGCTTTAGCAACATCAACAACGGTACGTCTTCATAACTCATATTCCTTCTACACCTTCACGTACTAACCCTATCTCTCTCAGTCTACCCAACCCAACAAGCCACCATCTTCGACAACCTCGTCTCCACCCTCTCCTCCCCCGTCTTCTCCGTCGACATGCGCGAAGCAAGCTCCACCTCCTTCTTCTCCTTTGGCTCCGTCCCAAGCACCTCCTATAAAGACACCCTAACCACTCTGCCCTGTTTCCCTGGTAACGGCTACTGGGAGTTCCTAAGTCCCTTCTACGCAATCAACGGCACCCTGAAATACAACCTCCTCTCCTCCCCCGCCATCGCCGACACCGGCACGAGTTTGCTCATCGTGGACGGTGCCGTCGCAGACGACTACTACACTCAAATATTCTTGCCCGGCCCCGATCCCGGCAGCAATAACGGCGCGCTCCAAGCTGGCTACAGCAGCGATTACCAGGCGTACATCTTTCCTTGTCAGGCCGACATTCCGACCTTTGGAGTCAGCGTCGGTAATAGGATGGTCACGGTGCCGAAGGAGTATGTGAATTATGCGAATTTGGATGATACTGATACCTGGTGCTATGGAGGGATTCAGGATAATGGAGGCTTTGAATTGCAGATTTATGGGGATGTTTTTTTTAGGAGTACGTTTGCTGTTTTCGAGAATAGTACGGGCGCGAGTGGAGGCGCGGGGTTGGTGGGGTTGAGGTTTGGTGAGAAGGCGGTGTATTGAGGTGGTGGATGTGGGATGGGGAAGAGGAAATGGCGTGGAGGATGGCGTCGAGAGGTTTGAATGGGAGGAGAGTGCAGGTAAGTGATTATTGTTCTCGTGGGTGTCGTGGATGATGGATGTGCTTAGCGAATTGGAGACGAAGCAGTGATATAAAGATGGTCGGAGATGAGGTTGGTGGTGGAAGTAACGAGTTTCTGGCGTACAGCGTTGGGTATAGTCGAAAGTGTTGTCTCTCATTAGTATCTCAATCACTTTCGTTAACAGCATACGGAAAATAGCCATGGTGTTATTTCCTTTTCAAACCCAGCCGCCCTCAGATTGAGCTTCTAGCCAGATATATCTGCCGCATTTGTTGTTGTTCTACAACGTGATCATCTCTAGTCGTATTCCTCGACCTCGCTCACCCGCTTAAGTGTTGAAGTGCTGACCCGGTCCATCTTTGTTAGTCCACTTGACTATCTTGAAGCTCTTCAGGCTTAGACGCAGCAATAGATTAGCCTTTAACTGGGTGACAAGAATTCTTGGACCTCAAACTAGAAGTGAGGGGGCCAGATTCCCTCATGGACCAGCCAGAAGTCGTCGAAGGAGTAAAGGATGACATCGCTGTATTGAGCTGTTGGAGGACAGAAGCGGACATAGCTGCTATGGCGTCTCTCCTGTCAACATTTGCAATTGACTCGAGGTTTATCGTAGAGAGAAACTTTGTGCTGGTGTGTGGCTGATCTGGGTTGAGACTCAGTGTGTTCGCTAGATGAGAAAGGATACCTTTCTGCTTCGCTGGGGTTCTCAGGCGAGGGAGGCTTGTGTTTGTGACAAGACTTGTACACTCTCCTTTGAGTGTGGTTTGGTAAGAGCTCCTCAGTCGTCTTGAGGGATCTGGCCCTTATCAGAGCATAATCTGCTCGTCGTACGTATTGAATGAGCCAACTCCATGCACGAACATCATTGTGTTTCGAGATGTCAGAGTCGTTGATGTTTGATGGCAGTCGACGTGATGTTGTTGAGCTAGCAGTACAAAAGCATCAGCTCGGTGCTGCACCTATCAATAACTGCCACCCTATGGTTCATGGACCTCTTCTGAGTGTTGAGAACAACCTTGCCTAGAATCCAAAGTCAATGGTGAGTAGTGTCTCTTTCAGACTCTCCTTGCTCGATACGGAACTTGTTCGAAGCAACACACATCCTGCGGATGATTGGTTAGGCAGAGAGCTAACACAGGAGAAGCTATCACTTCCTCGACGTACTTACCAGATATCAGAAGTGTCTCCTTGTGGCGACGCAAAGTCTTCCGCGTTGAGCTTTGCAATTTCGGCTTTCATCTCCCTGACGAAATTGTCCATGTCCCGGTGATACTGACGCGTGTTCATAACCCACTCCAAAAATTCAATCCTCGTCTTCGGATCGAAGCGAACCATCGTCGTCCCAGGCAGCTTCACCTCCTCATCCCATACCTTCATGTCATACTCCATATAGCATACCTGAGATGGTAATCCGAAGTGTCGTGTCATATAGTTCACCTCCTTCTTTAGCGCTCTTTTGCTTAAATACAATATGTCGATATAGTGCCAAGGGTGGAGGCGAATTCCAATAGCGTAGCGAAAAACAGCTTGAACGAGCCCGCAGAGATCGGTTGGCTCGGCGAGGAACTCAGCAGGCGTCATGCTCCTAGAACCGAATTGACAAGTTATGTTATCATAGGGCGGTCTAGTATGAGGCAGGAAGCTGTCTGTCATGACGACGGGCGGTTGCATATGGTAAACTGGACAACCTCCTATGTGTTCGGGAAGAGGCAGAATCTCCTCCTTTGAGACTCTAATTGTCTCCAGCTGAACGAGCCAATAGTTCTTTGTGTGACTGAAACAAACTGTGCCATATTGGGCTAGTTCTGGGAGAAATAGTTTGAGGAAAGCAACACGACCACTTTGTACCCTCTCGTCCTCGATGGTTTTGGGAATCGTCGTGGCTAGGTATCGCGCGTGTTCAATGTCTGCGGGTGATGCGTACTCCGTTGCGGCGGTGATGAGTGGCTTGTGCTGTACAGGTCTTAGCATTTTCGCAAAACCAAGTAGGCAACAAGTAAGAGACACCATCGCGACAGGTTGATCTGAGTACTTGACAACGTAAGTACTGCTTGATAAAGATTGGATGTTCGTGTGCGGTGATGATGGATGATGGATGACTTCTTAGCTACTATTTGTTCTTTCACCTTTCCGCACTTTTCGTTTTCTGAGCGTGAAAAACTTACGGGTTGCCACGGTGTCATTGTTAAAGTACAATTAGATTCCCTGGCTCACCCTCTTACAATCATCCTTCATTTAGCTCCTATAGTTACAATAGTACCACCACCAGAAGTCAGGGGCAGTTCTCATAGGACCTGCAAATGTCTGTAAGATTAGCAGTAACTTAGTTGCAATAGCGAACACTAATGTTAAGCCGAGTTCACATTGTATCTTAATTTTCACCATGTTATTGTTTCATGCAATACTGTACAATTCGGTCGTTAAATGCTTTTAGTCTCGGTCTATCGTATTTTTCAGCATTTCCGCGTCGCATTCAGCGATTTCCCCTTCAATGTCCGTGCCCATCGTCCTCGCCGCCACCTCTTTGCTCCGGATCCAGCTTGATCATCGTGTCAATGCGCATGATAGCCACGCAAGCCTCTACTGCACTCTTCAACTGCTTGACCTTGCTTAAACTTGGCTCCAAGACACCCATCTTTATGCAGTCAGTGACCTTGTTCTTCTGCAAGTCAAGACCGTAGTTTTTGTAGTTTCGCTTATGCGCCAGAGCTTTCGCATCATCCTGTTCTGCCGCTGATAGCCTTGGCTTGGCTCCACCGGCACCTGTGCTGCCTTCGCCATCGATGTTGGATCCTGATGATGTCGTTGGGTCGGAAGAGAGACGCTGTGAGATGGCGTGTCTTGAACGTAGTTGAGCCACTAAATCGGTGGCGTCTAATGCAGCGTTTGTGGCAAGAGTTTTGGGGATGACGAGGAGACTTTGCGCAAAAGCGCCAATGGCGAGTTGCTCCCGGCTTCCTACACTGGTCGCCCACTCTTCGAGGTAGATGTGTAGTGCTGTCTCGACTGCTCCTCCACCAGGGACAATGCGTCCTGACTCCAGCGCACGCTTTACTGCGCACAAAGAATCGTGTACAGAGCGCTCCATCTCGTCAAGCTGGTAGTCGTTGGGTCCACGGAGGATGATTGACGCTGAGCTATGTGCCTTGGTGCCTTTCACTAAAATACACTCATCATCTGAAATGCGCTCTTGTACAACTTCCTCAGCATGACCTAGCGAGCTGGCCTCGAACTTCTCATCGCCGTCCAGGTCAGACAAGCTGGAAATCAGAGTCGCACCTGTAGCTTTGGCAATCCGTCGTAGGTCCTCCTTCTTGCATCTCCTCACAGCAATAGCACCCTTCTCGATAAACAGCTTGAGGCAGAGGTCATCAATACCTTTCGTGGTCAGCACAACGTTGGCGCCAGCCTTCAGTATCATCTCAACACGCTCCAGCACTATATCAGCCTCACGTTGGCGAATCTTCTCGAGTTGTGCCGGGTCGTCGATAGTAATCTGTACACCAAGCTTCATGCGCTCCTTTTGTAAGTTCATGTCCAGACAGGCAATCTTGGCATCTGTGATTCTGGTCTTCATTGCTTGGGAAGCAACAGTACAGTTTAGAGCGTAACCCTTGATAAGTAGAGATTCCATTGATGATTGGCCATGCGCTTTGAGGATGTTGACTGCCTTGACGGGGTATTTCGTTTCCTTTTTCGGTGTGACTGTTTTGACGGCTTGCATAGCATCCACTACCATGTCTGCGAAGAAATCCGAGTCGGAACCAATAATCTTACTAGACATGGACGTCTTTGCAATGTTCAGAAGTGATTCTCGTCCCAAGTTGTCCACCTTTGTGCTGATGTTCTCGGACATGTATCGAACTGCTTCACGAAGGGCAAGACGGTAGCCGCTGATGATTGTAGTGGGGTGAATGCGATTGTTCATCAGGTCGTTGGCGCGACGCAGGAGCTCTGCTGCGATAAGCACGACTGAGGTTGTGCCATCACCAACTTCTTTATCTTGTTGTTGCGCAAGGTCAACCAAGATCTTGCCAGCAGGATGTTCGACGTCGAGAAGACTGAGGATGGTGGCACCGTCATTCGTTACTGTCACATCTCCAATATCGTCCACCATCATTTTGTCCAGTCCTGATGGTCCGAAGGAGCTTCTGACAATATTCGCGATTGCTGTTGTGGCCTGCACATTCTGATCTCGTACATCAGCACCGGTAATCTTCTGACCTCCTAGAACTAACAAGTGGTGTCAGCTCGAGTCCAATGCTGCAGGCTGTTACTCTTACACAATGTGCCAGCATTTCGCGGAGCTTCAAATATCCCAGCCATGGTGGATGGCTATCAAGAGAAGGACGTGTCAAACTCTTGACGAGAGTAAACGCAGAGTTGACAGGGATAGGCTGGTATTTGGGCAAGTCGGGCGTGATTGAGGTACAGCGCTTGATGTTGATAGTGTTGTCGCTGGTCGTTTGATCTTTCCAATTTTTGAGAACGCGCTTTGGACCCTTGATTTCAAACGTGTTTCAGGTTGGTTGCATTTCATAATTGTCATTCGTAGTGACTCATTCTGCTGAAGCTCACACCACTATCGCAAGCTCTTTTTCTACCTTCCATTGGGTCTCAGTTCCGGCCCTCTCATCAAACCCACCATGTCTTCCGAAAACCAAACCCCGACACTCTCGACCGCCGACCCTGAGCTCACTGACCGCTCGGTTGCAGCTGAGAAAGAGGTTGATATGACCCAAGTTGCTGCTAATGCAGAGAAGAAAGAAAAGGCCGCGAAGCCAAAGAAGGAGAAAAAGGACAAGCCTGCACAACAGCCCAAAGCACAACAACAAAAGAAGAAAGTAGATGAAGGTTCAGCTCTGATTGGTATCACAACGCTAAAAGAGGACGACCTTGCAGATTGGTATCAGCAGGTACTGCTGAAGGGAGAGTTCCTGGAGTATTCTGATATTCCAGGTTGTTTCATCCTCAATGTACGAGTATAGGATTGAGTGGTCAAAGATGTCTAGCTGATATGTTGAATAGCCTGCGTCGTATGCCATCTGGGAAAAGATTCGCGATTACTTCGATGCAAAGATCAAGACAATAGGCGTGCGCAACTGTTACTTCCCCATCTTCATCTCGGAAAAGTCATTGGCAACAGAAAAGGAACATCTCGAGGGTTTCGAGGCAGAAGTCGCTTGGGTCACAATGGGGTATGGCCAAGATATGGATGATTGAGGCCCAACCACTCGTGCTGACACTGTTCTAGAGGAAAGGAGAAGCTCACAGATCGCCTAGCTGTCCGTCCAACATCCGAAACAGCAATGTACCCATACTACGCCAAGAAGATTCGCTCACATAGAGATCTCCCTCTTCGTCTCAACCAATGGAACAACGTCGTACGATGGGAGTTCAAGCACGCCATCCCCTTCCTCCGCTCACGAGAGTTCTTGTGGCAAGAAGGTCACACTGCTCATATGACTCACGAAGGTGCTCGCGAAGAAGTACTCAAGATCCTCGACTGGTATGCTGCGATTTACGAAGAGCTCCTTGCTGTTCCTATGGTCAAGGGCACAAAGACAGACAACGAAAAGTTTGCAGGCGCCGAATACACCACAACTGTTGAAGGCTTCGTTCCATCGACGGGTCGTGGTATTCAAGGAGGTACTAGTCATTGTCTCGGCCAGCACTTTAGCAAAATGTTCGGCATCACCGTCGAGGATCCTTCTCCTACAAAGGAAGGTGAAGAGAAGAAGCCTCCACTCCACGTCTGGCAAAACTCATGGGGTTTCACTACCCGCTCTATCGGTGTAATGGTCCTCGTGCATGGAGACAACAAAGGCCTCGTCATCCCTCCTCGCGTCGCAGAAGTCCAAGTCATCATCATCGCCGTCGGTATCACTGCCAAGACATCCGCCGAAGAACGTCAACGCATGTACGGCGAGTGCGACTCGTTCTGCGAGGTCCTGAAAGAAGTCGGCGTTCGCGCAGAAACCGACCTACGCGAAGGCTACTCCCCAGGCTACAAATTCAACGACTGGGAACTCAAGGGCGTGCCGTTACGCATTGAATTTGGACCCAAAGATAGCGAGAAGCACGTCGTTACGGTATCTCGACGTGATGGAGGTGACAAGTCCACCATCCCCATCACAGACCTCAAGACTGCTGTCCCAGATCTTCTCGAGACTATTCAAGCTGATATGTTCCGCAAAGCTGAAGCAGAGTTCCGTGCTCACCGTGTTCAGATCAACGAGTGGAAGGACTTTGTTCCCTCGCTCAACGCTAAGAACGTGTGTCTCATCCGTCACTGCCTGGGAGGTAAGTGTGAAGATGAGATCAAGGAGTTGAGTAAGAGACAGGGACAAGGTGATGACATGGCAGAGGATGCAAGAGCCCCGAGTATGGGTGCGAAGAGTTTGTGTATTCCATTTGAGCAGCCGGACGGCATCGTTGAGGGCGAGACAAAGTGTACGAACCCGAACTGTGAGGCGAAGGCGAAGAAGTGGGTCTTGTTTGGCAGGAGTTACTAGATTGAGGTGGTTGTAGAAGTGAGTAACATGCATTATGAATTAAAAGATACGACGAGCAAAAAGCATGAGCATATAGGAGGCAAAGATATCCAATACCATCCTCGATTAAGAATAGATCGCAATGTTCATCGCATGATAAGACGAGACCGGATGTCTGCACGCATCGCACTAAATGTTACTGATGGGCATAGCAATTGACGTTTGGGCTTGGTTTGCGTTTCATCACATCGCTGGTGAATCCGAAAGTGTAGTAAGGTAATCACGATGAACCACAGTATAGCCTTGTCGAACCATGACACACCACGTTGTGATTTGGTCAAGTCCACGTCACCGAGCAGATACATCTTGAGAATTGAGGAAACACGTTTGCTAAGCTGCATCAATCTCCTAGTCTGACCAGCATATTGAGAAGGAGATATTAGCAGCGCCATGTCAACAAGAATCAATGCTGCTTCAACGAACCGTACTCTACCAACGATCCAAAGAAAGAACTATTCCCACACGAGACTGTCTCTCACTTCCTGACCGGACTTCCTGATCTGGACCCAGCCCCACTGCCTTCTCCTCTTTCCTCCCTATAGAGGTCGCTGAGGACCTTCGCTCTTAACTCCTGGAATGCCATCATGCCATCACTACTAGCGTCCACCAATTCCAACACCTTCTCCGCATCCCAAAAATGCTTCTTCACTGCACTGTCTGGCTGACAGAATGTCCTGATGCTGATCTCTTTTGCCAACTTCTTCCATGCTGCGAGCACAGACAACAACTTCGTGTGTCCTATACCATTGCCAGAACCAATGCCAATGCCAACGAAATGCATTGTGTCCATGTTCAAAATAACCAGGTCGCGCTGAGTGGCGAGGTCGTAACGAAAGCCAATGACTTGTGGACGACCTTTGTGGCGCCAAATGTCCACAATCTTGCGCACGGAATCAGTCGACACACGGCCGTAAGTAAACTCGTGAAGAATGAATCGGTTTGTTTCGACAGTGAGGAGAAGCTCGAGCTCCATGTACAGTTGACCTTGGCTGTACGGTGCGAGAGTGATTGGGAAAGTGCTTGGTGCCGAAGGAAGGTCATTCGAGATGTTTGGCAGACTGATATTAGGTAGATTTGACATGAAGTCAGACACATGGTCTTTGACACGACCAGCGAATTGGCTGACGATGTGTGGTTTGCGAGTAGGAGTGGTATCAGGTTGACCAAGGAGACCACCTTCGCCGAATAGCTTCTTCATTGGTGATCGGATGACTCGCTCGTTACTTGCCGGATCAATTGCTTCGACTTTGTATCCTCGGGGCTGATAGACTTGTTCTGTTTGTTCTGTTATCACGCTGAGTGTTCTCTTTGGACTGGTGGAAGGTGTTTTGACGGGAGCAGTACTCTTGCGCTTGCCGCCGGCATGACACGCAAGCGAGGCTGTTTTGAGTGGCTTCCCAGTGGCATCAGACAAGGAGCGCACCAGGAGAGAAGTGTCTGTGGAGATGAGGCTATTTGAACTGGTCTGACGATTGGGTGTAGAAGAAGTACGTTTGTGGCCAGGATTTGAGTGGTGTCTCAAAATTGTACCCATAGTGGAAGTAGAGTCACGGTCCTTGGTGTAGTTCAGGTCGGACTCGTGGAAGTAAAACTTTTCTGATGGAAGTATGCTGTCGCGGAAGCGATATGGCATAAGGTAAGGATTGCCAGCAGCAACACTGTTGAAGCGGGAAGTCCTAAGACGTGATCAGTAGATCAAGATAATATTGAGCGTGTCATCGCTTACAAAGTGGCTTCGGATTCCGTGTTATGGCCAGTCATGGCTCTGTTGTCCTGCTCCATAGTTGTGAGCCGCAGAGGAATGCCAAAACACGACCAAATTTAGGGAATGGGAGTGCTCGAATGAGAGTAAGTGCAAGTATGAGATACATGAGCAAGTAAGGTATACATTTCTTTGTTGATACACGTCATATGTTGTTGTGGGCAACAAGACCCAAGGCAATTTTAACCTGAAACGAGTTTCAAATGTTAAGATGAAGCAGGATTATGGATTGCCCAAGCACAATCTGTCAATCTTCCACTCTTGCTTGGTCAAACATGTCAGAAAGTTGTGGCACCTCACTGTCTGATTTGCTTCTTTCTCCGAGTCCTGATTTTTTGACTGTAATTCTCGCGAAAACATTCTTTGAGCTCAGGACGAGTCTGTCTTTTGTCCTTTGCACGCTTTCGCTGGAAAAGGTCGACCTCTTTAACATTGGTCGAGTTTTTGAACGGTCGCTCTGGATATCGAAAGACTCTATCGTTGTTGATGGCGTCTTCGGAGGAGTTTTGCAGCTCGAACAGGTCGTGTTCGATGACACAAGTGTTTCGCTCGAGGCTGTGGAACTTGCGGCGTGCAAACGCCCGCCAGGCCGGATCCAAACTTGCTTCATGTGGTCACGACGCCTTTCACCATGTTGTCTGTCAGTAGAGCCAGCGTCGAACGAAAGCATGTCATCTTGTTTACCACGGCGCGGAAGGATCGCCTTCGTCGCCTAAACCAGCAGCATTGTCCTTGTTCTCGATGAGCTCAAAAACAATGTCTATGGCTCGTTCGACATGAGATCGTCCGAACCGTTCGGTGACTGCTTCTTTGAGGTACAACATGCCGTCTGCATAGCGCACGAGCGAAGGTAACCTTTCAACTATGCCGAGTTCAAGTGAGATGAAATCGTGTAAATCGACTTGTGCTTCGGTACAATCGCTGATACTGTCAGCTTCATCCACTTCGAGCACTGTCTCTAATGCTCGAGACGTGGTTTTGCCTTTCGTCATGTCGCAGTGATGAGAACTTTGAAGTCCGGGAGAACCAAAACTCTAGCCAGAGCTCAAGCTTTGACTGTTTGTGGCAAGCGCATCGGCCGCGACTTCCCAAATTGACATGATGAGGAGACTACGCACCAACGTCCAAGTGATGCAAGATGCTCAAAGAAAGTGACATTTCCAAGATCTGCTTTTATGAAATTGCGAACATGTCTGAAACATGACAACAGAAAATCTTGGTCTGCGCGACAATTATCACGAAACAAACACGAAATCGACACGCTCTCTGATCTAGACAAAACTGGTTGTTTCACCTCAGGTTTCAAGTTGTTGTGCTAAGGTGGAGAAGCGGGGTATGTAGCGCAAGCCGTTCCGGAGTTCAGATGGCGGCTCGAGTTTACGGCATTTAATGAGGAAGTCCACTTGCCGACTGAGCACTCCGTCTACAAGCTGGAGTTTGGAGAGATCCATGTATAAATCTTGTCTTGGGCTTTAAAAACTATCTGACCACATCTGGCAGCCTTTCTTTCTTTTGTTGACCGAAGCTGTGAATTCTTGCACTATCATTATCTCTAACATCATTATCCCTCCCTCTTACCGGTCCTTCCGATATGGTGACCAACGTTGATATTGTTATCGTTGGAGCAGGACCAGTCGGTCTTGTCCTGGCTGTGTGTCTTGCAAGATGGGGCTATTCAGTAAAAATAATTGACAACAGGTCAGAGCCCACACCTACAGGACGGGCCGATGGTATTCAACCCCGATCACTCGAGTTTTTGAGGAATATGGGCGTCAAGGGCGACCTCTTTGCATTCAAGCCTGCTCGTGTATACGAAGTCGCTTTCTGGGACCCTCAAGCAGCTGGAAAGGGTATTGGCAGGACGGGTACTTGGGCGTCGTGTCCAAAGTTCATCGACGCCAGATATCCCTTTACAGCACTATTGCACCAAGGTTTAATTGAAAGAACCTTTATCAAAGATTTGGAGAAGAATGGCACCACAGTGCAAAGGCCGTGGTCCATCGCTGATTTCGAAAAGGATGGAAAGGATCCTCAGTATCCAGTTTCTATCAGGCTGGAAAAGGTGGAAAGTGACGAGGTTGAGCACGTAAGGGCAAAGTATTTGTTTAGTGGTGAAGGTGCAAGGAGCTCCATCAGGCAGAAGTTGGGCATTCAGATGCAGCACAAAGATCCTATTGCTCACGTCTGGGGTGTGATGGATGGTGTTGTGAGAACAGACTTTCCTGATATCAAGGTACGTGACCAAGACAGTCTCAACGAATCTGCGACTGATTTCGGCTTTCAGATGAAATGCACGATCCACTCGGACCATGGCTCGATCATGGTCATTCCTCGTGAAGCCAACATGGTCAGACTTTACATTCAGGTTGCCTCCTCGACAGACAAGGACTGGAACCCTCGCAAAATTGTATCGCAAGAAGAGGTTCAGGCAACTGCAAAGAAGATCTTGGCACCTTATTACATTGAATGGGACCGTATTGAGTGGTACTCTTGCTACCCCATTGGTCAAGGTATTGCAGAGCGTTATTCTCTTGACCATGAAAACATTTTCCTTGGTGGCGATGCATGTCATACACACAGTGTGAGTTACAAATCTTCCGCAATCGACTTTTCATCAACTGACACTTTTTCTCAGCCCAAAGCAGGTCAAGGCATGAATACCGCTTTCCTTGACGCACAAAACCTCGCATGGAAGATTCACCACGTCGAAGCCGGTTTTGCGTCCAAGTCCATCCTTCGCACCTACGAATCCGAGCGCAAGAGAATCGCTGAGAACCTTCTAGACTTTGATGCTCGTTACGCAAAGCTCTTCTCAACACGACTACCAGCAGCAGAAGAAGTTGCAGGCGCAGCAAAGGTCACTGCAGAGAGAAACGATGAGCCCGAGAACGAGTTTGTGAAGACTTTCAAGGAGAGTTGCGAGTTCACAAGTGGATATGGTGTTGCATACCAACCAAACATCTTCAACTGGTCACCCGAGGGACATTCCGCGAGCAAGAACCAGGTGTTTTTGCGCTATCCCGAACAGACTGCTCTACGTACAGGACGTGTCTTGATACCATCTACGGTCACTCGTGTCACGGATGCCAACCCAACTCATCTCGGTAAATCTTATTCAGCTTCATTGGCTCGCACAAACTGCTAACAAACACACAGAACAAGCCATCCCAATGAACGGATCCTTCCGCCTCTTCGTCTTCGCCGGCGAACCAAAAGCTCCCGCAACACGCGCCGCTCTAGCCTCTTTCTCCCAACACTCCCTCGCCCCCAGCAGTTACTTCAGCAGCTTCCTCCGTCCCGACGCCTCAAGCGTGTCTTACCACGAGCTACACAACCCTCACTCCCGCTTCCTATCCTTCTGCACCATCTTTGCAGCACCACACTCTTCCCTCTACAACGTTGGTGGCAAAGGCGGTGTCGGCGACATATTACCTGAGTTCTTGGCAAGGTATAGAGATAACATATTTGCTGATGATATTGCTGATTGGAGAGTTCCTGAAGTGCAAGGACCTGGTGCAGCGCACAAGAAGATGGGCTTTGAGCGTGGTGTGGTTGTCGTGAGACCGGATGGATACGTGGGATGTGTGGTCAAGTTGGTGGAGGGTGAAGGGACAGTGACGGCGTTGAACGAGTACTTTAGTGCGTTCGTGGGGAAGAGTCTGGGTGGTGCTGGTGGTGTGAAGGCACAGTTGTGATTGGTCTGCCACTGGAGGAGGATTGGGTAGGCAGCCTATTTATACGGCTTGTTGATGAATTCTTTAGATATGTCATGCGAATCTGATAACTCTTAGAGATTGATGCTGTCGTTGTTGTGTACACTGCATCAACTCGAGTGAGTTCATGACCTTCTCCAAAGCTGTCACTGCTCCACCTCAATACAGCAAGAGGTAAATCTAGACAAGAATAGGCCTCATGACTGTTCTAGATTTTCCCATCCTGCATTTGTCTGCATTACGATGCAGCAGACCCAGGCAGCGTTGTAAAAGCACACCATCTCGCAGCTATATCAGCAATCTTCACCGTCTTTCCCATCCATCCTCTATTCCCAACATGCCCAAACGTTTTCGTCGTCGCATTGAGTATTTGTACCTGTTCCCGCCACGGATTTTCAGGCACAGATATTACCACTTCCCTTGCTGACGACTGATCGGCTTCCTCGTTGTCAGCATCCATAGGCTCATCCAGAGGATCAGAGTGGTCATTGACTCGTATTGTGGCCACAGCTTCGGTGCTCTCAGGATACTCGAAGAGCACCAGCCTGTGCTTGATTTGCCAGGCAGCCTCGACAGCTGCAGCTATTGCTTTGTGAAGACCTTGTGCTGAATACGACGCTGTGGGTCTATGCATGCGAATGAGGTTTAGGATGGCTAACATGGGTGGTTCCTCCCCCGTTGCAGAAGCAAACTCTTTCGATGATAGAGTAGCTATTTGCGCATGAAAAACAGCTACAGAAGGACAGAAGAGTAATTTGATCCTCCTGGAAATCGCTAGTAATCCCAGCGTTCGAGCGAAGAGTGGGTACTCGATGGGATCAATTATAGATGGCGATGTGGTGTTGGAAGGAAGCTCGCCTGCTGTTGTAGATTCATTTTGTTCTGGCTCGTGGCATCTGTTAAGAACAGATTTTTGTAATTGTAACAGGAAAGATTGCCTTGTTGTGCATATTACTAGAATAGCCCTAGCTGGGGCATGCTGGGTGACGAATTGGATGAAGTCGATGAGGGGAGCGGGATGATAGACAGTAGGATAGTGAATAATTTCTGTGTTATTGCCTTTCATCCTCACACGACTTCCGGTGTGAGTATCTGTGTTGACACTGCATAATTTGGCACGGCCTCTTCTGACGCTGATGGAAGTTTATAGCGAGTGATATGAAGCTTGAACCAAAAGATTTGTCGGCGTGTCAGATGCGTTTCAGGCTGCATGACTCGTGAATGCCAAGACTTGGAGATGTCAATGGTGCTGGTCTGAAACTTGTGTAAACCAATATCTGAGTCGGCTTGTTCAGTGGAGTGAGGATGGAGTCGATATCGAGGATTAGTAGCATGCTGGAGACAGGTAGGCTTCGACATATTGTCTGCTCGCATCTTCCAGGCACGACCGACTAATGCGAAGCCAGCGCGGGATCTGACATTGGAAGCCGCGAGAGATGCCAGTGCTCTACGAAGACCCGCTTCGACGTCCGTGCCCACGGTCCAGCTGAAGAAGCTCCTCGACAGTCGAAACGAGCGGGAGGTTCTGGAAGGCCTCCGTAAAGTTGTTGCGGTACGTAGTTCTAGTATTCCAGGCCACCTGTGCACACTTTCAGATCCATACTCATGCTCAACGTTGCCAGCTTTCCTACCGCCAACCAGCTCCTACCGGTCCTCCTCTACTATTCTCCTCAGTCATCAAGAACATCGCCTCTCCCTCACTACCTATCAAGAAGCTCGTATACATCTATCTCCTCCAAAATGCAGAACATGAACCAGACACGGCCCTCCTGGCAATCAATACAATACAAAAGACGCTATCAGCATCAGACCCACATCTACGAGCACTGGCACTACGGGTCATGTCAGGCATTCGAGTACCAGTCATTTCTCAAATTGTCAATCTTGGTATCAAAAAGGGCTGTGCAGACATGAGTCCCTTGGTCCGGAAAGCAGCTGCTCTGGCTATACCAAAATGCTGGAGGCTTGATCCATCTACATCGCCGCAGCTGCTGGAGTACCTCACATTGCTTCTGGGCGACAAGCAATACTTTGTAGCTGGAGCAGCAGTTATTGCATTCTTGCAAGTATGCCCAGACAGGCTAGACTTGATACACAAGCACTACCGCGGCCTTGTCCGCAAACTGGTTGATATGGATGAGTGGGGACAGCTTGCAACACTACGTCTCATGTTGCAGTACTCTCGACGTTGCTTTCCACAGACCACGCGGCGAGTTACCAAGAACGGCTCGAAATCGACAAAGGGCTTTTATGGTGACGAGGAGTCTGAGGAAGAGGATGATCACGAAGCGATTGAAGAATCTTACCTCGATCCAGATCTCGAACTCCTCCTTAAGCATGCCCTGCCACTTCTCCAATCACGAAATTCAGCAGTTATCATCGCTGTGACACGGCTATACCTCTACTTAGCACCATCAGATTCACCTTACATCACATCCGCGATCGGGCCTCTGATATCCTTGCTACGCTCTGCGACCGACATCCAACAAGTAGCTCTGTACAACATTGTGCAAGTTGCACTCCTGCACCCTCTCTCATTTGTACCATACACAACACACTTCCTAGTCCGCTCAACCGACCCGCCACAAATCTCCAGTCTCAAGCTCGAACTACTCACGCTAGTCTTCCCTCACGCGCCACCCCACGGCCAATCTCTCATCCTCAGCGAACTTGCCCACTTCTCACGCGCAAGCACACCCTCAATGATTCAGGAAGCCGTCCGCGCAATCGGTCGTTGCGCCCAATCATCACCCCCAGGCAGCGCAACGTCACTACGGTGTCTGCGTCTGCTTCTCGCGCAACTCAGCAGTTCAAACGGGTCGCTAGTCGCAGAGTCATTGACTGTGATACGGCATCTGATACAAGCGAATCCAGACGCTCACATCAACACCGTAACACGACTGGCCAAAAACCTAGATACAATGACAAATCCACAAGCACGCGCCAGCATCATCTGGCTCGTCGGCGAATTCGCCGGCATCAATAACGGCGACAACATCGCCGCGGACGTGTTGCGCATACTGATTAAAGGATTCGTCGACGAAGCGGAGGAAGCGAAATTGCAAATCGTGTTGTTGGGAGCGAAAGTGTATCTCTTGCATTTGAATCGCGAACAAGAACGACAACAAGAGCATAACCAACAAGACGAACATAACGACGAAGAACAATCATCCCATCCAATACCTAAACTCTACCACCATCTCCTCCACCTAGTCCGCTACGACTCCTCGTACACCCTACGCGACCGCAGCCGCACCTACCGCGCCCTCCTCTCCAACCCAGCCTCAACCCAATTAGCCTCCCTCCTCCTGCTCGCCCCAAAACCCATTCCATCAGCTCCATCACCATCCGAAAGCCGAAAAGGTTTCACGCTAGGTAGTGCGTCTCTTGTCATCGGGAGCGGTGGCGAAGACGGCATGGCTGGCGTAGGAAGCGAAGGGTTTAATGGGTACGAAAGTGTTCCGGAATGGGTGCAGTTGGGTCAGGAGCCGGATAAGAGGTTACGAGAGGAGGAGGTTGGTGGAGGGGTGTATGTTCCTGCGGCGCAGAGGGCGCTGATGGTTAGTGCGAGTGAGCGGTTGGATGCGTTGGGCGGTGTGGATGATCATGATCATGGGATTGGAATAGCGATTGGTATGGGTGCGAAAAAGGCAGGCAAGGAGAAGACGTTGGATGATTGGTTGGCTGAGGATGAGAAGGGTGTTGCTGATGATAATGATAGTGAGGAGGAGGATGAGGAGACAGAGGAGAGTAGCGATGAGGAGCAGGATGAGGGTAGTGACGAGGATAGTAACGAAGAGGAGGATAGTGATGAGGAAGAAGAAGAAGAGTCCGACGAGGAAGAAGACGAGCGAGCTACGCTTATGAAATGACATTGCCATGACACAGAGAAGAGATAACAGTTACTATAAACTATGTGATATATGGAACACTTACCCTCTTCACATCTTTGCAACCTTTACTTACTACTTCCCCGACCCCATACTGATTCACTAAACAATGTTCGCACGCATTCACGAGACGAAGGTCACTTTGATTCACCCGCGAAGATGAGGGACTCACAAAATGGCAGCTTCATGAGCATTGGAGCAAATTATAGGTAGAACGAGATAGGATTGGAATGAAAGTTTAGTGACTGACAGCATATCTTTCTGTACAATACGGTATACCAATCGCAAGAACAAGGGCTCGTGCGTAGCCTCATTTACCATGTCATTATGAAATCCACCCAATCAACTTGCGGCCTCTTTTTTTTTTTCAAATAGACATCGAGTCCGTGTCATTGTATATTCTCACTCAAAGGCAGAAATCACCTATACTGCTCTTTATCTTCTGACTACACGCATGTCATTTCTTTTTGTGACATTGTCTTTATTTTATCTTGTTTTGTTCATCTCCGCGGTCATGATATGATGTTCCTGCAGCTGATAAGGGTACGAAATTGTGATTATGAAAGTGTAATGTTGCGGTCATATGCACTTCACCAGCGACGGCTAGAAATGTCATCAGCAATCTGCTGCGATATAGGCACACGATGTTATAGCACTTACCTAAATGCTTCATGAATCCTTGGTGCTCTCTTACGCGCGCTAGGGCGAGGCGTCGTTTCCAGGTCCGGACTCTTCGACGGTGTGACCTGTTCCTCCTTCTTGACCTGCATGCTCACTTTGGCCTTTGGTGTGACTTCCATATCTTCATCCATGCCATTAAAATCAGACCCGACCATGGTATGTTGACTATTAGGCGTCCCAGCTCTGTTGATTCCAGTACCCCATGGATTTCCATCATCTTCGTCTTCAGCAATGACTTCGAGCTTGACGACTGGTGGTGGTGGTGGAGGAGGTGGAGGTGGCGGAATGATGAACGCTCCTGGAACTGGTGTCTGGCTATTGGCGCGGTAACCTTCTGGTGGTGCCGTGTATGCAGGACCAGGTGTCTGGAAGACAGGCTTGGGAGCACCAGAAACTCCAAGCATGGCTAGGATGTCCTCTTGTGCTTCGTCTTTCACCCATTCTGGTAGCTTCTGTGAAAGGTGCGAGACCTTGGGCACTTTACGTTCAGGACTCGCGGATCGACTGTGTGAGCGCTTCAGGCCTCGTGGTGGTCTAGGAGGTAGAGAGAGGTCAGGTATCGACTCAGGATTCAGCTGTGGTAGAGGTGGTTTATGTGATACTGGAGTGTCCTTCTTGACTGGTAGAGACGCCGTGGCAGATCTGATCGCACTGTCAATCAAGTCGTCGTCGATTTGTGGTAGCGGAGCTGGAGGCAATGATTTGGCCACTCGATCTTCTATACCTTGCATGGGCACGTCTGCAGGATTTGGTTGCGGTGGTGGCGGCGGCGGCATGGAATGGCTATAGAAGGCAGCATAGTGAGGAGGAGGCGAAGAACCGATACCATCTTCACGATCTGCAGCTGTACTGAAGTCGTATTGAGGAGCTCCTGAAATTTCACCTTCCTCTGCATCGACATCTCCATCATCAGGAACAGCGGACCTCGAGCGATTCGCAAACACCTGAGCACGAGTAATCATTTGGCCTTTTGCTGTTAGGTCTGCAAAGATAGGATCATCCTTCATTTTCAACCAGTTGTCGCGCATCCTTGCAGGACCACACTCTTTCATCGCATTCTCCTCCGTGGTGGCATAACGTGATCTACTTTCATCCCGACTATCTCTAGCCAGTGGAACAGGAAGTTCTTTGAAATACTTGTCGGCTTGCTTCCACCCCGCCGGCATAGCCCTTTTGACTGGAACAGCTGGTTTCCATACTATCTCGCCAAGACTTAAGGCCGGGTTGATTTCCTCATCCTCTCTGAAGAAGTAATCGTCGTCATCCAAATGCAGGTCGTTTGAGAATCTGCGAGCATGGCTAAGACTTCCTCGAGACCTAGAGCGTGGCACGGCGGCCACAGAACCAGGGGTTGCTGTTGGTGGTGTCGGCACGGTTGAGCCTTCTCGAGGTGTTTGACCTGAATGGGGCGACGAATGTGATGTTGTAGAGACTGCTGCGGATACAGCACGTGCTCCTTTTCCATATGGACCATTCGGGTTGTGCCACTGTTTCGAGCGTGCGAAGCCCGCGTCGGGCTTCTCACGAGAATGAGATTGAAAACTGTCTCTGTGTCTGTGTTCGGCTGGAGGATACACAGGTGGTGGGTATGGAGCTGCGTAGGACGTTCCGTATGGAGAAGGGCTTGGTACTGGTGGTCCAGTCCAACCTGGTGGTGGAGGCGGTATCCAGCCTGGAGGTGGTATAGGCAGAGGAGGGGGTGCTCCTAGAACGGGCGGAGGGTATGGCGGGTATGCAGGAGGATATGGTGGAGGATAGCCGTAGCCTGCTGCAGGTGGATATGGTACTGGCAAAGGAAAAGCTGGAGGTACATGCTTTGCGCTACCAGCATTGTTTTTGCGTTTCTTGGAAGGAGGACCACCTGTAACTTGATTGCCAGAGTAGTGGGGTGGTAGAGGAGGTGGATATCCATTTAGCATGTGGTTTTCGTAGTAACCTGGACCGTAGGTCGCTGAAGGATAAGGTGCCTGAGCATATGGTGCGGGAGGATAAGGGTAGGCGTGCGGTGGTGGTTGAGGGTAGTATGCCATTGTGAAAGAGGTGAATGAGCTCAGAGTGACTGTTTCGATAGCATGGCGTAATGGAGCAATTTCTCCCTGTCGACAGTGCTAGTGTCACTTCTCGTCGTCTCTGCTCGCCGCAACTTCACACTGTCCGCTCAGACCTGCTTTCAATGAGATGTGGTGCTTGTTGTTAATGAGGACCCTGGAGGATCAGCACGCCGAGCTCTGTGTACAAAGTTGTATTGCAGCAAATATTGTGACCTATTTTCTGTCGTGTGCGTTAGAACAACTGAGCGCAGTCCTGGATCACAATGACAGCACAATCACACGGAAGCGAGTGTCCTTGAGGCGAGCGAGCGAGTTCCTCCAGAAGGTGGATGTGTTTGTTTGAAACTCGGGAGTTTACATTTAAGATTGATCAAACATTGGTAGAATAGTACCAAGAAAAAGGGTCCAGGACTGCCTTCTACTGCTAGTGTTTCATGTCTGCTTCGAAGCACACGACTAACCTCTGTGAAGCCCTTCAATGCAAACAATGATCTTGTGGTGATCATAGCGTCCTCGCAATGTCCTGCCAAACCGACAATACCTTTTCACATCTCTCAAGAATACCGCCCTTGTGGCTACGACCTTGAATTCAACGAGCGCCACACTCCGCAGGTTGGCAGTCTGTTTGAAGCATCGCTCGCAAGCTGAGGGGCAACGACTACTCATTACTACGCGTGGTACACTCAGTGCTTGTTTCAAAGCATCGTTAGTTCCTTCAAGATGCCTGGACTACCCACGAGCATCGATCTCGACGAATGTCTCGAGCGCCTATACAAGAAAGAGCTCTTAGCAGACTCGGTCATCGAAGCCCTATGCGCAAAAGCGAAAGAGCTACTCATGCGCGAATCCAACGTCGTCCACATCAACGCCCCGGTGACAGTCGTCGGCGACATCCACGGCCAATTCTTCGACCTCATCGAAATCTTCCGCATCGGCGGCTTCTGCCCAGACACCAACTACCTTTTCCTAGGCGACTACGTAGATCGCGGCCTCTTCAGCGTCGAGACGATATCACTGTTACTATGTCTGAAACTACGGTGGCCAACGCGGGTCTGGTTGATAAGAGGAAACCACGAAAGCAGAGGAGTGACGCAGAGTTATGGCTTCTATACCGAGTGCGCAAGGAAATACGGCAGTGCGGCGGTATGGCACCACTTTACGGACATGTTCGACTACCTGACTCTCTCGGTCGTAATTTCCAACCAGATTTTCTGCGTCCATGGCGGTTTGAGCCCGAGTATACACAGCATCGACCAGATCAAGATCATCGATCGTTTCCGAGAAATCCCGCATGAAGGCCCCATGGCAGATTTGGTTTGGAGTGATCCCGACCCGGAAAGAGACGAGTTCAGCCTGAGTCCGAGAGGAGCTGGATATACGTTTGGAGCGCAGGTGGTCAAGAAGTTTCTCGAGGTTAATGGGATGAATCACATCTTGCGAGCACATCAGCTATGTCAGGAAGGGTTTCAGGTGTTATATGATGATCAATTAAGTACGGTTTGGAGCGCTCCCAACTACTGCTATCGATGTGGGAATATGGCTAGTGTCCTTGAGGTTGGAGAAAAAGGCGAGAGGGTGTTTAATGTGTTTTCGGAATCTCCGGACAACGAAGTGCAACGACAGGAAACGCAGGATGCGGCGAAGAATGTTACAGGCGCTGTGGTGGAGTACTTTTTGTGAGGTGGAAAACGAATGAAAGCAATTCGTTGAATGACCTGGAATGAATTATGGCGTTTCTTACAGATTACGCAGTACAATCTCATGAAAGGAGCGATGGAATATACATACTATGATGTGACCATGTTTCGCACCATTATGATCTAGTCAATGATTAAAGACGTCCGACACAGCTACCAGAACAGATGACCACGTGTGTTCCGTTTGATTGAGCACATACTCTTGATGCCTCTGTATCGAGGATCTTTCTTGGTCATAGCAATGTGAAACCATGCTCATTCATTATTTTCATCATACTCATAATCTTACAAATTCTTCCTACCTTCTAAGCTTTTGATTCTTTCGTGGTTCATCTTGTCGTCCTTTCTTGACCCGCGTCCAATCTTGTCCTCATTACCATTCACTACCAGTCCTTCTTAATATCAAACGCCCATGCAAACTCAAGATGCGTCGTGTTATCATCGTCGACAAACTTGGAGACAGCGTTATAGTGACCCCTCGCAAGCATACCAGAAGGTGCAGTCTCCTCCGCAACTAAATTCGCACCCTAGTCAGCATATACACACTCACCACCACACAAATCATCAAAACCTACACTTCTTCTCATACTGCGGCACCTCCTTCGTACTCGGCGAATAACTGCCAATCATCTCCTGCACCTTACTACTAATCCCCATCTTCTTCACAACCTGCAAATACTTCATCCCGCTCAGAATCTGATGCTGCACTCTGAACGTCACTTTCATTCTGAACTCGGCGCCTTCTTTGATGGTGAAGGGTTTTGATTTGAGCGTGTCGAGAGCGCCGGGCTGGGATAGGTCGATGATGATGTCCGGACGGGATTTTACTTCGAGGCCGAGAGAGAGGATCACGACGCGCCGTTTGTCGGAGGGGGAGACGGTGAGGGGGGTGCCTGTGCCTAGACCGAGGGAGGCTTTCCATTTGTTGAGGGATTCGTCTTGGGCGTCTAGGGGAGAAAGATGTTGTTAGTATTGGTGGATTGGGTGGGAGGATGGCGATGTTAAATTATTGAGATCTGGACAGCCTCGTCCAGCGAAAGGAAGAATGGTGATATTGGCTGCAGGATATGTCGTCTTCCTCACCTAGCTTTGTGTATTCGTCGATAGTCTTTGCTTCTGAGACTTTGAAGCCTTCTGTTTGCTCAGGCTGCAACTCGTCCTTTGTGATGTCTGCCATTATGATCAAAGTACGAAAAAGGTGTGTGAGTGATGATGGGCCCGCAAAAAGCTGTGGTATCACGACAACAAGGGACAGTCAGAAGAGAATATGTTATTTGACAAAGGTAAAAGGATCTCCAGAGTGTATTTAGGTCATTCCCCCTGCGTCACCTCAAAATACAGATCGTATGCCAAGACCGTTTCAGATTCAGGAACGCGCGCTTCTGCTTCACATGGTATATTATGTTCACGATGTCGATACATCTTGTTCTTGCAAGGTGTCTCATGTGTGGAAAGAATGGACTGAATTATGTGTAGAAGTGTTCTATCCGTCCTCTTTGCTGCAATATAGGATCTCTGACTAGGCCCAGGCGTGTTGTCCGAGCACCGTCAGCTGCAGCATCGAGCTCGATAGATCAAGGGTCTTGTGAGATGGTGGCTCTTGGACATCTTGATGACTGCGGATGTGCAAGAGCGTAGAAGCACTCTCGCTGATATAAGCCACTTGTCTGCTGAATGTATGCTATTTTGCAATGTCCATAGCGCGTTTTGGTCACTGGCTTTTCACCCCGCAAAATGGTCTGTGCTCGTCATGTCATCTCCTCCAAGCTTCCGTACGAAAGCAGCTTCCACCCATTTGTTGTATTCAACTTCTTTTCTCTTGTATAGTTCCTGCTTTGCTGTTTATTCTTTCCGTTTGTACATTCATCCAACAGTATCCACTATCATGCCTGAACGCAGACTGCCCCTTCCGCGAAAGCACAATACCATGCTCAATCCCGAGCTCATCCCCAACCGCAAGTTAAATGGTCGCGACAATATGCGCCTCCAATGCTGACCGGCGTAAATAGACTACGAACTTGTCGGGAAACGCCGCCTAGGCCAAACAGACCTCAAGGTCCGACCCAGTCTGATTGATACTAGCAACGCGACAAAGACGAGCAACCTGGGAACTCTGGACTACGCCCACATTCGCATCCCATTGCCCAAGAAACTATCCAAAAGCGGCGTCTTCCCTACCGCCCCAAACCAACCCATCCCAGAGGCATACTTTCTCATGGTACGCGACGATAAAGCATATGTAAAGAAGACAAGATTCTGACAAGATGCACATAGCGACGCAGCGTGGATGGTTACGTCAGTGGAACAGGCATGTTCAAATCAGCGTTTCCCTGGGCTACAAAGGAAGAAGAACATTCTGAGAAAGACTACTTTAAGCAATTAGAAGGCACCGACCAGGA
>Ga0160429_1000127_pt1 | contig 97693 bp, 112 predicted proteins | sample SolpanmetagenomR_FD_108199 | JGI IMG/M metagenome (GOLD analysis project Ga0160429, IMG submission 108199) | Solar panel surface microbial communities from Lawrence Berkeley National Laboratory, California, USA - R | ecosystem: Engineered > Built environment > Solar panel > Unclassified ...
CCACGGAGGGAGTGTCTGATCTCGTGCATCTGCTGGGAGCTGACATTGTCGACAGTGACGATGAAGATGGACTTGTACTCCTCGAGCAAGCCCTTGAGCTTGTCGAAGTAGCCGGCCTTTGTGCTAGATTTGCCCCCCATATCTTCGGTTGAGAATATAGGATGTTTACTGGGATGTGTCAGAAGCCAGAATACGATAGATATATGCGCAACGAGTAAACGTACAGGTCTTGACGTTAAATTCGTAAAGAGTTGGTGTAGTTGGTGTAGAGTCAAGTTCGTCGTGCCATTTTCGTCCTGGAGACTTTGTGTGGTAGTCGAGTCATGTCGGTAGAACTTCGTGTAAATGATTGAAATAGTGGAAATTGGTGAAAAGAAGGAAAAGGCATTATTACCAGCCATCAGGAGATTCAGCACATTGGTAGCTTTTCAATATGCAACACCCGTATCAATGTTTCAGGGCTGTTCAGCGGGGAGACAAAGCCTTTGTCCTCGCTGCGTGCGGCGCAAGACTTCTGATGCTCGATACAAGCACCTCAAAGATATTATCGACCTGGACAACAGAAGATGAAAAGGTACTACGAAATTCGCAACTAGTAAAAGCAGCGTCATGACTTGTGAATAACCTCAATTGATTGAGAGCAAAATCGAATTTGATGTTTCGGCCTGTTGTATCACGATCAATCTGCTCTTGTGTGCTATACTTGGAACCTTCGAGACTGATCATTTCATAGAGCAATGTTGCGGCAGAGAAAGACTCCTCACCAGAAATAACTATAAGCGATGAGCCAGCAAAGAAGAAGCGGAAGCCGAACACACAAACCAGTGCTGCATCATTGACAGAAATTATCACGACTAGAGATGGTCATTATGTAATCGCTACAACTGGCGAGGACAAGTCTGTGCTTGTACTCGGATTGGACGATAGTGGTGTACTGTCTTTGCTGAGCAGAAGGTAATTGTTTCATAACTAAGTTGGTGAACCTGATTCTAACTTTCACAGACGAATGCCAAAGCGTCCATGTGCCATAGCAATGACACCAGATGACCTAACGATACTAGTGGGTGATAAGTTTGGAGATGTCTACGGTCTCCCCTTACATCCTCCTGCGTCAGACGGAGGTCCACCAGTAGCTGAGACTAAAGAGCCAGTAAAACCATCAGCTCGCCCATTTAGGCCCTCAGCAACTGATCTCACGGTACATACTGGTAGAAATCGCCGAGCGCTAGAAGCACAATTGAAGCAGGCGCCAAATGATGCTCAAAAAGCACCAGCTGGGCTTGACTTTGCTCATGAGCTCCTGCTAGGACACGTCTCCATGCTTACGTCGATTGCATGCGTCCCAGTGTCTGTAAAACTGCCTGATAAGACTAACACAAGGACGTACATCCTCACAGCAGATCGAGATGAGCACATAAGAGTCTCACGTGGTCCGCCACAGTCATATGTTATCGAAAACTATTGTTTCGGGCATACCCAGTTCATCTCAAGTCTTTGTATTCTCCCTCGGTCGTCCAATACTATCCTCGTTTCAGGTGGTGGTGATGACTATCTCTTGGTATGGGACTGGCGAAACTCTAAACAACTAGCGAAGATTGACTTGCGCGCTGCATTGTCCAAGTACTGGGATCAAGTGCCTGTTCGACTACGGAAGGACAAAAAAACCCAGACACAGACTGCCAACGATGAAGCCATGCTTCTACAGGACTCCCGCGAGGCGGTTGGCAAAGCAGAACAAAGCACGAATCCAGAAGAGCTTGTAAGCGAACAGCTTGATGATGAGAATGAGGAGAAAATTGCCGTGGCTGGTATCTGGGGTGTGCCACTTCAAGACAATGGAAACGGAGAGACCTCTGTTGCAGAGGCCGGTGAAAAAGCTAGCGTTTTCTGCACACTGGAAGGTGTGCCTGCAGTCTTCCATTTTCTGCTGCCTTCGTACGACACGGAGGTTTCGGACAGCACATCGATCGAAGTTCAAGTTCTACCTCTTGCAGGTAACCCACTTGACGTTGTAGTCACGAGTGATGGGAAGCAATTGCTCGTGGCTATTGACAACGTACACGAGCCAGGAACCATCACCGAGCTCAGGAAGGCTAGTGCAGTGACGCGTCGTGTGCAGTGTATAGACGTCGAACAAAGGCAAGAGGTGCCATCTGAATCAGTTACAGCATTGAACGAACATCTTACAACTGATGCAGACGGGGCTGTTGAAGACACGAAAGGCCTGAGCGGCTTACTATATAGCATTGAGACGTTAAGGAAGCGAGGAGGTGAAGATGCATGAGATGTCGACCGTCAACATGGACAAGAGCATAGGTTTTCGCCGATCGGTGTGACCAAAGCCTCGTCGTTTGGAATCGCCTATTGACTTTATATCGCCTATTGACTTCTGGCCAAGACGTCGTCGCGTGGCGCCTTGTCAAGAAACTTGGGGCGAAGATCGTCACTGACGTGGCTGATCTTCGATCTCCGAGACATGCTTGCATATGCATCGTTCAGCTACTATGATACTATGCTACAGTATTCCCTGATCGATCCCGACGTCTACAATGATTCTCCCGCAATGTGGAGTTGGAAGTGTTTCAGCAAACGCGGAAAAGTCTATCGCCTAAAACCTAGACCCCACCATCTTCAAAAGCCTGTCGCCTAAATCGCTTGTCGCTCCACAGTGCCACTTGGCGCAACTTCTTAGTCTCATTAAATCCCTTCTCCTCTCCCTTCTCTAAGACAAATAATCTTCCTTTGTCCATCCTTGATGCTGAACATCACCTGACGAAGCACCGACCTTAGCGCAGCGCTAGCCAGGTCTAGCTAGCTATGGTACCACGCCGGTACTTGGTTAGCGCGCTTAACCCGATCAGGCATCCTAGGATGTATGCAAGATACTCGCCGTCGCCGCTCTAAGCAAGGAAACTGGAGAGAGCTGAGGTGTCTTATGCAGGGACAAGGCCGCGTCAAACGCTTGGTATTGAAAGAAGAGGAGAAAGTGGGATTCGCATCCATGGATGTCTCTGGAGCATTCCAAAACGTCATGCTCTTAGCGCTGTGATATATTCCAAGCACCTCTCCTGTCATCTACGTGCCTTTCACCTTTCACATTTCACACTTCACTTCACTTTACAAGACCTTTCGTACTCGCACCTTAACCACAACACATCCCACAACCACAACTTTCCATTCATCAACAAACTCCCTCTCGCCAAAATGCAATTCAAGATCGTCGCCCTTCTCGGCCTCGCCGCCAGCGCTACTGCTCAGACGACCGTCAACCCAATTTCTTCCGCGGCTTCTCTTGCCTCATCCGTTGGCGCTTCTGTCAGCTCTGCCGCCGTAGCTAGCGCCGCCACCTCGCAAGCATCCTCTCTCTCTTCTGCGGTAGCCAGTGCTGCTTCATCCATCGCCTCATCAATTGTTAGCGCCAGTTTCTCAGGTAACTCTACTGCCGCGTAAGATCCACATATCATCTCAACATCCTGAGTGTCAAAGGCGCTAATGTTTGTCCCTTTAGTTCTGCAACTCTTGCTGCCATCAACTCTACCATCCTCGCCAATGCCACAACCGCTGTCATTCCACACAACATCACCACGGCCACTGTCGTCAATGCTACTGGGTACGTCTGAACCCTCGCCTTCTTCAAATTTTGGTCCTCTACTAACACACCTCACAGTACAACCGTCGTCGGAGGCTCAGTCACTGTCATCAGCGGATCAATCACCTCTACCGTTGGCGGAATGACATCCTACCTCGGTGGTGTCACTTCAACAAAGACGTCGCTTGCTGGCACTGCGGCTGCTACTTCCAAGCCAAATGGTGCTGCCGTTGCTACCGCTGGAATGGGTGTTGCTGGTCTTCTCGGTGTTGCTGCTTATATGTTGGTATAAGGGCGAGCTGATGGTGCTCGAGGTGGATGCAGAAGATGAAAAGCTAGCAAGACATGTCCTGATGTGAAAAGAAGAAGGATAAGAGCTTGATAGCAGGTCGTGGATAAGGCGATAGCTGCGATGATGTGTATGATAGTTTTTCTCTTTGGCTTTTTTTGGTTGCATAGCGTTACGAAATGAGGGATGATGATCCAATATAAGTCTGGTCTCTCCCCATATATGAACATGAACACATTGAAAGCATGTCGAAGATGATTTTGCAGCACAAATTCTCTGGTTCTCTTGTTCAAGCAGTCGCAAGAAGGAGCAACCACAGTAGACACGTCACGTGACACCTGAAACTCTCAAAATAAATAAATCTGAAACACCAAACACGCCCTTCCTACTCGCCTTCTTCTCATTGACGTGAGACGCTTGTGCTTGAAAGGAGGGAGACATCCCGCCAACCTCTACAGCCATCACCCTCTCTTCTCTTCTCCTCACTTCCCCCTACCAACCATGTTCGAAAACATCTGCAGCCTCCCCCTCCGCGCCGACATCTTCACCCAAGCCATCCACCCAACCCAACCCATCTTCGCCGTCGGTCTCTCCTCCGGCCACGTCCAAACCTTTCGCCTGCCGCCTCTCCACGAATCCGCCTCCCCAGTCAAATCTCTCAATAACAACATAAACAAACCTTCTGCTTTGAGCAGTAAAGTGCGCAATCGCAGAAGATCATCAGATACTGGCTTTGGATTGGTGGATAAAGTATGGGAGACGAGGAGACATAAAGGTAGTTGTAGGACGTTGTGTTTGAGTGAGGATGGTGAGGTGTTGTATAGTGCGGGCACGGATGGGATTGTGAAGGCGGCGACCTTGGAGAGTGGGAGTGTCGTGGGCAAGGTTGCTATTCCTTTGCGTGGGTATGTTAAAGTGCACATTGCCTGCTGGGGTGGTGCTACACGAGTTCATCTTGCAAAACCACAATTTCCAAGTTATCTAACGCACCACCTTCACAGATCCAACCCCGACGAACCCTCAGTCATCCACGCCCTCACTCCACAAACCCTGCTGCTAGGAACTGACAGCGGTCTCCTCCACCTCTACGACCTTCGCGCCCCATCCTCCTCAACCACCTCACCCTTTCCACACACCCGCCCCTCCCAATCGCACACCCCGCACACCCCCAAAGACGACCCAACACCCGACACCGAACCCATCACCTCTCTAACCGCCCTCCCACCCACCACAGCCAGCACATCAGGCACCTCCCGCACCTGGATCTCAACCGCCGGCTCCACCCTCGCCGTCACCGACATCCGCAAGGGCACAATCACGCTAAGCGAAGACCAAGGCGACATGCTCCTCTCCTCAACCTGCGTCACAGGGCTCAGCCTGTCTAAATCCGCAAAAAGGCGCCGCGCCGCCGCCAGCAGCAATGATTCAGCTAGCGGCCTAGGCAGCGGGGAGAAAATCATCGTCGGTGCTGCTGGCGGCGTGGTTACAGTTTGGGAGCGAGGGGAGTGGGGGGATCATGCTGGACGGATCAAGGTGGCGGGTGATAGTAGCGTTGAGCCTGCGATTCCGTCGGGGACGAGGGGGTTTGGGGCGGAGGCGCATGATGATGATTGTACTGTTGATGTGTTGGAGGTTGTGCCTGAGTGGGTGGGCGGGTTGGAGGGGAAGAGTAGGGGAGGACGGTTGGCGGTTGCTGGGTTGGGGAATGGAGGGATTAGAGTGATGAGGCTGAGAGGGGGTGGGGGTGAGGTTGTGGGTGGGATGAGACATGATGAGGGTGGGGTTGAGGGCGTGATTACGTTGGGGTTTGAGAGGGAGGGGAGGTTGGTTAGCGGTGGAGGGCAGGTCGTTAAGGTTTGGGAGGTGGGGAGGGCTGGTGAGGGCGATTATCATGAGGAGATTGAGATTGGTGCAGCTGGTGAGAGCGATGGTGAGGATGATGACGACAATGAAGATGAAGATGAAGACGACGAACCGATAGTTGTCATGGGAAGTCCAGACAACAGCGACGACGACGATTCAGACGACTCAGACGACTCAGATAACGACAGACAAAAGCGGAAGAAGCGCAAGAAGTACAGCAAAAAAGGGAATAAAGGTGGGAACCACGGCATCTCTGGCACGTTTAGAGGCATGGATTAGGCGTAGCATATTAGCAGCATAGATTCTTATTGAAACGAAAGGATATCCCGTCCTTAATCAATCGTTCGTGACTGACAACCTTTGATCACCATTCTCGCACCTTGCCTGTCCTCTGTAGTTTTTTAGCGTTCATACCTACGATGAGCTATAACTAGGTAGAATCAGATATCTACGATCAAGACTTCTCCAAACCGAATAGTCACAAAATCGTTTACTCCTTCGGATCCCCAATGCTCTCAATGTCAGACCCGTTCTTCGATTTCCTCATCGAGCCATCCTATGACCGACACCAATGCACCCTCACTTTTCCGAAGCCTGACTGTTTTACTTTGATACGACTTTTCAATAACAAGACAGACTTCCTACTGGCCGGGCCATTTTGCAACCTCTTCATCCTCGTACGCAGCTTGTTCGTCGTGAAGGACTTGCATTTTCGATGTAGTGTCCAGGTAATGATGCTCCGTTTCTTTCAAGATATCTGCCATTGCTGTCCACTTGCGGATGTTGATGGCCGTATGGTTTGGTTAATGTCCAATCTAGATTATGCTAATTCACTGACATCTTCCCGTGCTTCAACACGGGAATAAGACTTGTCGCTTTGTATTCTTAGGATGATGGTGCAGGTGTCTGACGTGATTCATTCTTTGCAGGTGGTCTTGTCCAGGATGAACGAATGGTACTTCAACCTAATAGATGTATTTTCAGCAGGCTGAACCTCTGGAGTTCCTGAAATGACTTTACCAATTTTTACTGATACGATTCACTAGGTTTGCAAACCCTACTGTCGAATGTACATGCAAAAACCTTCAATCCATGCGCAATTCATCATACACATCCCATGTTCCCCTCCTCTACCCCTTCCTCCGATCCAACCACAGCATTAATCCAATTCCGCACTCACTTTCTCCAAAATAAAGGCTTTATCCATCCTTCCCTCGAATTAATCTATACTTCTAATGCAGGCGTAACTCTACGTGTGAGAGCAAATTATGTCGGTGTTTTTCCGAAGGGTGAGCTTGCTATCAGTTGTCCGCATTGGTCGAGCTTGAGTGCGTTGAATGTTGGGAGTTTTGATGGAGGGCGAAATTGGTGGGAGGTTGTCGGTATTGGTAGTGGAGGACGTGAGGATGGTAGAGGGGACGAGGGTGAGCATGGCAAAGGGGACAAGGGTGAGAATGGTAGATGGCAAGAAGGGAAAGGAAATGGAGCGAAGATGCTCGAAATACCAGCAGAACTCCGCCAACGCGCACGACCACAATTCGTAGCCGCCGTATGGATTGCGACACAGTACCTGCTTGGGGAAGGGAGTTTTTGGGCGAGATATTTTGATATTTTGCCCGGTCTACCTGAAGTCGTGCCTGCTGGAGCGGCCCAAGCTGTCCCTGGATTGAGAAGAGGATTAGGAGAGCTGGATACGCCGCTTTGGTGGGATGAGGAAGAAAGAGGCTGGTTGCAAAATACTAATCTAGCCAAAGGTATTGCTGATTTGGAAGGGGTTTGGACGGAGGAATGGAAGAGGTGGGCGAGTGTTGTTGAGGCTTGGGGTGAGGAGACAAGGGTGCACGTTACGTGGTAAGTAGGGGAAAGAAGACGGGATCTCAGTGCATGATAACTCATCCATCTGTTGCGCGCCCCGACATAAGTGACAAATCACTAACGATTTGTTCTAGGCATCTCATAAAATATGCACTCACCCTCCTCGGCTCCCGCGCTTTTTCCTCCGCCCACACAGTCTCATACTTGAAAACCATTGCAGGCAAACCACTCCTGGATGTGTATAATCCAGACATGCTTCTGTATCCTGGTGTTGACTCACTCAATCATAACCCTCTGACGCAGAATAGCTGGAAGAGCGATGAGGAGGGGTTTGGGATTGTGGTGAATGATGAGTTGACGGCGGGGATGGAGGTGTGGAATCCGTATGGGGGAAAGAGTAATGGTGAATGTGAGTTTCTTTTTCTTGCTCGTTAGAATTCTTTTGGTTTGTTAGTTGGTTGATGGGTGGGGAGTGCTGGCTGAGTCTGCTCATAGGCAGGCTGATGGTTGTGATGAGATATGAGGGAGGATATATTCTGCTAACGGAGAGGATTCTAATGTAAACCGACAGTGTTATTATCCTATGGGTTCTGCATCGAGAATAATCCTTGCGATTCTTTTGCTATCAAATTACCGCCGACACCTCCGCCACTGTTACAACTTATTCAACAGACACACGAGAATCATCATGAATCTGCTCCATCAGCACCTCCACCAAACACACAATCTCACCTCCAATCACAACTACCATCAACGTCAATTGACTCTAGCACAAACATCCCACTAACACCGCACAACCGCCCTCTCGCCCATAATCTCACTCACAACACCTTCTTCATTCGCCATTGTTCCCGCCACACCTGGCACGAACCTGGTTATCCCCTGCCCTCACCACAACCTCAAGCTCTATCTATACCCAGCCCAACAACAGCAGCACTAACGGCCGCACTGGCCGGTTTCCCAACACTCCTCCTAACCACTCTCGCAGCAACACTAGTCACTCCGCACGAAGCCAACCTCGTATCCACTCATCCAAATCACTTCTCATCCGAAACGTTATATACACAACTAGGCAAGCGTAACAGTATCGCATTAATCAACTTACTTGCACAGCGCTTACGGGTGGAGTTGGGCCGATTGCCGCTGCCGTTACCAATATCCCATGAAGCACTACGAACGAATGAGGCAGGGGATAGGGAAGAAAGCGCCACGAAGCAAATGCGGAAACATTGGACAAATATATATCTAATCAGCCAGCGCGACATTCTCTTGTCTAATATCGAAGTGCTGGAAGCAGGATTGTTGTCCGCTCTGCTGCCGACTAGTGGTGCGAAATATCCGGATTTGCTTACGCTGAGTACTGCGTTTCAGTTGCTTGGGGTATTGAATCAGGATGTTTGTGAGGCTGCAGTGGGTGATATTGCTGTTGTGTATGGTGTTGATCTTCCTGGTAGTGGTAGTAGCGATCGTGAGGGTGAAGAGAGGGAGATTGGAACTGGGATCGGAAACATGGATATCGCAGCATTAGTCAGCCAAGTCAGGGAATTGGAGGTGGAGGAAGATGTATGGGTTCTTTGGATTGGGTTGATTGTTTTTCTACTTCAAACGTGCGATCGTGCTGGAGATGGAGGAAGTGATGAGGCGAGGAGGAAAGTTGTTGAAAGATTGAGGAACTGGACATCCTTTTTAGCTGAGGCTCATGGTGTTGTTATACCTCAAGGAGGAGAAGAGATGGACGTTGATGAGGACGACGACGACGAAGGAGGAGCAAAAGGCGAAGAAGACGCACGTGAAGAAGATGTCACAACACACATCCTCTCCGTCGTTGCTGCACTACGCACAAACTCTACCAATATCGTTACCAATAACAGCACATTGGACTCACAATCAACCTCCCCCTCTCACTATCTCTGGGGCAAACATTCCTGGAGGCGCCAATTCGTCACAGCCTGTGCGGCCGTCGTACAAACGGAAACAATCAACCTTCGAGTAGAGAGCGATTCTGCATTGAGGAATCTTGAAGGCGTACAACGAGATCCAGTTGCGCTGGTGGGAATGTATGTTGGGCGCGAGATGCGAAGTGTGTAGGCATGGGTGGACAACACAAGCGAATGGGTAAGAATGTGAAAGAAGCAAATAGATCGAGTAGTGGCTACATGTTGACGTGGGCAGGTAGGCTCGTGAAGCAGCAGTCAAGAAGAAGCCGACGACGAAAGCGCAAAAGTGTAAAGTGACGAGCAAGCCTGAGGAAAGAAAACATTTCCGAACAAAACAACAAAATAAAGCACAAACGCCGAATAATAAGGCCTCGACAAAATAGACAAAAAGCCCACATTGACGAGCGATATACGTACACCTATAGCCCGCCCACAAAGACCGGAAAAGAACGAGGGCAAAAGAAAGACGAAGAACGAAACGAAAAAGAAGAGACCCAATGTGAAGAATCGCATAGGTGGAAGTAACATGACATGACACAAAAGTCACGGCAAACGAGCTCCTTAGCTCGATTATACCTGTGATATTATGTACTGTACCCGCATTCGAAGTGGTACGAATTTAAGACCTCGACAAGACCGCTTCAGTAGATAAGGTAGGGAAACAATATAGACTTGCTACAGAGGTTCCCGAGGTGATTGTAGCATACTATGCCAACACTCACTCAACGCCATACTACGCAGGTTATCCCTCTTCGTCATCATCATCACCATCTTCGAGCCGGTCCGATTTCCTTTCTCGAGAAAGAACAGTACACAATCTATCTTTCCTTTCCTTTTCATCGCCCTCCCTCCTTGAACCAGCTCACTAAGACACATACGCACATATGTCCATATCATTCCTGAATCAAGAAGACCAAGATTTATGCTGAGGCCAGGCAAGGTAAAGTATAGTAACAGAAATGTCGTACTAAATTAGATATTTTGATGTTTCAGAATCGCTACTCAGAATGGCCCAAGAATCACCAAACATCACAAGGGCACTTTTGTTTAGACCTACGCTGGTTATCGTGCGTGTACTCTAATGTTTCTTTCTTCCAGTTGCTAGTCCTCCTCTTTTCCCTCTCCTTCTTCTCTGCCTTAACGACCACACTTTTCATTGTATGCATGAGTCGGGTTTCTAGCGCAAGCTCGACTCGAATAACTGACAAGTAGTAGCCGCACCCTCTCAGACCATAACATCATGGCGGTAAGTACTCTGACGTGACAATTGCTCCATGATGAGCGAACGGCTGACTTTTTTGATAGAAGATCCGCAACAAACAACAAGCGCAAAGACTCTCACCAGCCATATCCTACTCGGGCTCCCGCTCACGCTCCCGCTCCGTTCCCAGTCACGTACTGTCAGCCAACTGGCTCTGTTATGCCACACCAGTAAGTCTTTCTGTTACGTTTTCTTCTATCAGTAATTGATCGTGCAATGAGTGATCGTGATCGTGATCGTTCGTTCATCGAGTGTAGACCACCGCTAACAGTTTCAATACAGACATTTTACCAACAGCATCCTGGGTATTACCCCGTCATTCCTCCACCCCTCCAACACTTCATCACCGACTCTGAGGCAGCCCTTCCCCCTGCACTTCAAGGAATGCTTGGTCAAAAGTCTGGCTCCAAGTCCCTCAAGGACTACAATATTGATTCTACTGGGGACAATCTTGAACACATTTGCAAAAATCCCTATTCAACGACCTCATGGAAAACGTCTTCAGAACGCTCAATGGACACACCACGATCGTGCGGCAGGGAACTTCTTTTCAGGTGACACTTAGTCGCAGGAGTTGTTGGTCGATTGAATTCGAAGATCGTGGAGTCTATCAAGCAGTATGCATTGCAGGTGGATAACAGACGAATAGTTCAGCAAAGGAGCCGCGACCCTCTTATAGGAGCACAAGATTTCGCATTCGTGCAGTCCATCTAGGAGGACCTTGGAGATGATATCGTCAGGCTGGGCGAAGGCAAGCGAAAGGTTCTGATGCTGTTGATTAGGAAATTCGTCTTGTTGATTTGACATCTGCACATGCGTGGTAGTATATGGAATACTTGTGGCGCAGACAAGGACAGTCTCGGTTGTGTCTTTCAGGCAACTTGACTGAATTAGAGATGCAAATGCGGACATCAAGAATTTTGCAAATGGAAACTTCTCCAGCACTGTCCACAACTTTTCCTTCTTTGAGTTGTGAAGAAGACAACATTCATAGCTACAATGATCTTGAAAGCTAATATGACATGACCTTCTAATCCAATCATGCGTCGCTGAATGATCAGATGCCAGCTTCGACTGATGGTCAGACGCCACCTTCAGCCGATGATCAAAGGCCTAGTAGACAAGAACTTTGCGGCACACACATCTAGATTTATTCGTAGTCTGATGAAAGAATCTCCGTAGAATGTATCGAGTACACGATAACGTCGGATATAATCATCGGGATTGACCTCATTGAGATTGGTTCTGATACACTTCCTTCGTTAGGGCAACCAGTGTCGATGGACGGAGTTTACGTTGCGTCTTTACAGGAGTAATATTTCACGAAGGCGTGAGCGTTTATTATAAATAGAGATGAAGACAGGAGGGGAAAGGACTTTTAGGGACTACTCTTGGTGTCTGAAGGAATTGATGATAAGGAAGTTGCCTTTTATTGACGTTGTTGTCATTCTTGACATGTTAGCATTTGGGTGCGGTATAAGAGAACGAAAGGTACGAACCCCTGTCGCCCTCCTCCTCCTCAGGCCACTACTACTATGGCGACACCTCGTGCCACTACCATGGCGATCCTTCGCGCTACCTCCGTGGAAGATGATGAGCAAAGTGAAGAAGAAGGAGGAGGAAGAGAAGACGAAGAACCGAATAAACAAAAAGATGATGAGGTAGATGGTGGGGAAGAGAATGCAAGGGATTGCCAATGAAGGCAACTTGGTAGAATGGGTAAAGTCGACACTCTGGGTGATAGTTTTCAGTTTCAGTTACGCAGAAATCTGGCTGCCAAGACTTTGGGATGACGACGTAGAAGCAGCGTAGCTTGTAGAATCAAGACGCTCGTGATGAGCAGGCAGGCCTAATCCAACCCTCCTTCCAGAGGTTATTCCGACCCCTTACCTGATCAATAACCAAGTTTTTGTAGCAAAATCCCGGAAATCTCACATGTCAAGCAGCATATCGACGAAGAGGTTACTTTCGTTATTCTATACGAATCTCACAATGAATTTACAAGCCAACACCTCTATCTTTAGGCAAGCGACGGGAGGGGATAGGCGGCCTGCCCCCGAGGCATTGGCCCTCCTCGAGCGCGGCAGTAGTCGGGCCTCCATGCTTATTCAAGTTGATAAGAGGGGTTGGGATAGCCTTTGGAGGGGGGTTGGATTAGGCCTGCCTTGTGATGAGCAATAATAAGATTGAAAGAGGTGAACGGATGAAGGAAAAGAGATCAAGTCCTTATTGTTTATATGTCGCTCTTTATCCTGTATTACTCTGGCATTTGAGGCGATACTCGACGCCTCTAAAGCTCATTAGGCCGTAACTACTCAAATCGTCAACGCATCTACAACTCCTGCTTGAGCTTGTGGAAGAAACCCTTGATACCGTGCTTCTTCTCTTCCGGTTGTCCCTGTGATATACCACCCTGCGGCGGTCCTTGTTGCATAAAGACACCAAAGTCGCCAGTATGCGGGCCAACAATCTCACCCATGTAAGGACCATCCTGTGTCCAGACCAATCTCTGGATCCTAGCCTTCCTGTTCTCCCAACCATCCGTCTCCTTGTCAGTGGCGTGGAACAGAGCAAGAGTCTCGCCATTGCCAAAGTCGATGAAACTGCCGTGACCAGGACCGAATGGTGCATTCTTGTTCTCACCGGCGTTCATAATCAATGGGTGCTTCTCCTTGCGCCAGCTACCTGGGTTGAGCGGGTCACCACCAGTGTATGTCAACAGAGCGAGCTTGTAGTCCTTGGTCCATGATCCGGCACAACTGTAGACGATACCCTTCCAATGACGTTGAGGTGATTCTAGCCATTGAGGACCTTCATTGACACCGTGGTCGCCGTCGGAGAACTCCCACTTGTGCTGGGGACGTGAGATCATGATGGGATCCGATGCACCAGTGATGGGGTCTGAGAGACGCATGATGAAGAGCTCTTGCATCTTGTCGGAGTCATCGCCAAAAGGCCATTGAGACCAGACAATGTAGTATGCGCCATTGAGGGTGACAATGGTTCCATCAATGGACCAGCGGTCGCTGTGGTGATGTTAGATGGTGTTCTGTGAGGAGGTCCAAAGTGAAACTCACGGCATGCCCTTAATTCCACCTAGGAATTGCCATTGAGAAGGGTCGAGGGGATCCTGGTCTGAAGGACCTCCTCCAAGAACCCACATGCGGTGGGATGGGTTGCCGCGTGCAGGGTGTGCAGCAGCAAAGTATATGTACCAACGACCGTTCAAGTCGTGAAGCTCGGGAGCCCAGACACCGTCAGAGTAGGGTTGGTCTGGGGGAGGGCGCCTGTTAGAGAACGAGTGTTAGTGGTGGATGACAAGACAGGTCAATTGCTTTAGTTAAACATACCAGACGACACTCTTCTGAGGACTGCGAAGACCATCAAGGTTGGCGGCAGACCAGATCTCGAGGCGGTCACCAGCTGTGAAGGTGAGGAAGTATCTTCCGTTCTTCTGAATGAGCCATGGGTCTACCAAGAACGTGAGTAATGAATACAAGACCTCCGCCTGATGACAGCATACCAGGAGTGGCTTCGTTGACGACCGTAAAGGTCGAGTTGTTGTATTGGTTAGACATGATGATTGATGATTGTTATTGCAAGAAGAGAAAGAAAACACGGCGCGACAAAGCTATAAGCTGAAACCACCACATTGGCCCACCGCACGTCACTTCGTGCCACGTCTGGATGACGTAAGGTCTAGAACCCGGGCAAGCTCTTGGTAAAGAGGCGCTTATCTGAAACAGGTTTACAAATGAATAAATGAGCCTCTCGAAGGTACGCGGATATAGAGTTCGTGATTTCTCGCTTGAAGCCAAGGGAAGTCTATGCGAAGGAAGGTGTCGTTGCGGTAAGTCTATTTTGATAGCTTGTGGAAGATTCGCCTGATATGGTGAAACCACCGTCTGTATTCCCCTCCTCCAGCGCTCGTTCAGGCACACGGTGACATTCCCGGAAATCTGAATTGTGCTCCAAGCTAATAAATATACACATATGGGTAGAAGCCAGCGAATGTTGAGCGTGAAGGATTTAGGTTGGGAGTTGCTTGGCTATTGAGGCCTGCTTCGCCTTGCATCGCATACCCCCTTCCTCCAGTGAATGGCATATCAGAATATTTGAATATTTCTTGCTCCAGCTGCGGTATACGCCACCAATTCTGGTTCCAGCCTCAAAGACAAGCAGCAATCCTTCTTCCTATCACTGGTCACAAACCCAAACCTTTCAACAACACAATGTCCTACATTACTACAGGCACAGTGGCTGGTTGCGGCCTGGCTCGTGGACCTGTACTCTGCATTCTGTTCTCTTCGTAGAACTCAAGGCGTATGTAGGCAAAGGTTCATAGGCAGAATCCACATGAAGTAGATACATCACTATCCTATCTTCAAACCTCAAGGTTTCAGATCCCTCTTTGCCCAGCCTCTGGCCAAACATCCCACGACATTACCCCAGACGCCTTCCTCCGCAACCTTGCCTCCTTTTCCAGACACATAGAACCTCTTCAGAGGCCTCCAATCATACCAATTCCTGGCGTCAAGCACAGCTTGTGGCACGTTCCTCCTCAATGTCATCGCTCCTACTTGGTTCTTGTAGATATACAGCTCCGAGGCTTGTAGTCTTGTTACACGAGGCCATATCCATTTGATGGTTGTGATGTCAATGCTGGCTGTGCTTGGTAAATGTTCAGAGTAGCGAACGAGGCGAGGGTATGAAGCGCGAGCCCAGGTTGGAAGGGTGAGGTGGACCTGTCCGTATGGGGGATTAGGTCATGGAGATTTCAGAAAGGTATTGAATCTGCGTACATAGGTAACGAATGGGGCTGTCGTAAAGGTCATAAGTAGAATTGGGACAGCGCCTGCCCCGAGGACTAGATCTTTGGTTAGTACTGCCTTCAGTGGGAAACATATTACTCTTTACATACCGACCGCAGCCATCCATGTAGGCTCGTACTCTGAATAATAGTATGCTGGAGCAATGAGAAAGGCCGAAAAGATGAAGATGAAGATTCCTGTCAGCCGCACGGCAGAGATGAAGACAGTCCTTCCAGTACCAGCATTATAGATCAGAAGACTTGCTGGATAGCCTCCTGATATTACAGTCAAATCTCTATTCTTGAGCCTTGAACACCCGAAGTATACACACCTTTTCCTCCTCCTGGAATGGACGCTATAGGTGTTTGTGCAGGGCTGAAAGGCTTGGCTGCCGGAATTGTTGGTTGTTTCGGTTCTGTTGTGAGAAGTGGTCGTTGCAGCGATTGTTTTGCTAGTGCTTGTCGCGCTGACGGTGCGGCTTTTTTGGCCGATGCAAGATTTCGCCGGAATGTGGAATTGAGTGGTCGCGCCGGGCGAAGATGAGCGCAGAATATTACATTGTTTGGTATTCGACTGGCGACCTGCGCAAGCCTATGCAGCTGTCGGGCTTGGAGCAGCATCGTGGAAGACGCAGGATGATCGTTTTGAGGCTGAAACACATTGGGAACATGAAACAAAGGGTCCAATTTCAGGTCACGAAGGTTCGCATCCGCCATAAATATTACAACTTTGACGAGACGAGACTACTAGCACGACGCGCTGTATTTAACATCAAAATCATGGCGTCCACTCTGAAAAGCATGAATGTATGGTTTGTGACATCAAAGTTAACCTATCGCGTTGCAGTGCGTGCCGCTCTGTTAGCTATTGCAGCCGTGAGCATCAAGCTCAACATCGTCCATCTCACAAGACCATATGTAACCATATCAAAAACAGCCGTGATCACACCGAATTTGAAGAATACAAACTTCGAGCACTCCCTCCAGGTTGGGACGTACCTGCTCACATTTTCGAAGAACGTGAAGATGGCAACGGCGGTGTTGGGCGCTTCTGGGGACTGTTGAAAACACGCGACTACATGGGAGCACGTTATGCTCATATCGAGTCTCTACAGAAAGCCAACACGTTCGAGGCTGTTGAAGCGGCGGCAAATCACTGCCTTGATATGCACAGGTTGAATCGAGGTGACAACCAGGGCATCCGCTACCTGACGCCCCATGTCCTGATACGCATCGGCAAGGACCAAGAGGCGTACGATTTCATGATGTGGTGGTCGACTACAGGACAAAAATCCAACTACAACTGGGCAGACACGAAAGTTCCTTTCCTTGACGTCAAGAATGCCGATGTCTTTGAAGACCCCAGTGGCATCTTCCTGCGAAAGTACTCCGATTCAAGCCATGCCATTGCCGTCGCACTCATCAAGCTCAGATTGCTCATCGACCTTCGAGCATTGCAAAACTCTAACATGATGCGTTGCAAGTTGCCGCAGGAGGTGATTGATCGAGTCCGGGAACAGCTTGTGAGCAACCCTGTGAGGAACAACAGGGAGATCCTTCACAGTGCCGACCTTACTCCACAAATCACCAAACTAGAGGCCCAGGTGGATCAGTGTTATGAGTTTGTCAACCGAGAAAACAAGTACTTCTGGCCAGCACTGCTGAATCCAGAGCCTTACTTGGGTCACAGCAGGGGAGATAAAGGAGAGATGCTGCTCTACTTGAACTATTCCTATGCTGCGTGGGATGAGACACCAGGAGCCATCGATGCGATTAGGAAGAAGATGGCTGGCGTTATGTGACCGATTTGTTCTGTTCGGCATACTGATTGCCATGTGAGGTCGACGATCGCTATGCTATGTTCTCCTTGTCATTTCTTTCCTATCTACTATCCTACGATAGTTGTGTTATTATTGGCATAGTACGATAAGCGATCCTTAGCCTTAAAAACGCACTCTAGGCCGGAGCACGGCTATCGACAAGTAGCTGAGGAAGAAGGCTAGAGGTTAGTAGAGGTATGCTGCGCTCATCAGAAGGAGGCTAGGTCCACGGCAAGGATTGGAGAAACAAGAGTCTTGACATGTGCGGCTGATCATGCACCAGGCAACGAAGCCGAGACCTTGTCTATGGCTATGGCTATCTCCACGGCTCTCCTGCATGCATCTCGTGATAGCATGTCGATCTAGGAGCATGTGGTTCGCTCGTCGTTGTGCCAATCTATCGGTGTCAGAGCTCAGTCACACCATTCCTGGTCCGCAAGCCAGTAACCTGCACGCATTACTTGGAAGCAGGGAAGCTATACCTTAGCGTGTCATCGCTCGTCGGACGCCTAGTATATTGAACCATTCTAGCCATTCAATTATAAGACACTGGCGGCTGAAACCCGACACCAATACCACAACTCTAATTTATTGGGGAAGAACGCGCCAGACATGGTCCCGTATGATCTCGTCCCATAGCAAGACTTATCTGAATTGGAGCAATCATGCATTTGGGTAAAGATACCTTGAGACGTGGACTTTAGCCGGAATCATGGCTGCATAATCTCGGGCTTAGGTGCGTCTGCTAAGCATCGAAAGTTTGGCTTTAATGCGCTGGATGTTGTGACTTTGGGTATACCTAAAACCGGCTAATACTGGTGGTACTCAGGTACCTTAAGCTTCCTTCCCCAGATCCCCGCACGGAATGACACCTCAATCCACTTTCTCCGCAAAGTAGCCGTGCCAGATTCTGGGACAGCTTCAATACTAATCAAGAACGAGTGCAAAACTAGCAGAGTCACGAGGTAAACAGACCAAGGCTATCTGGCAAATATGCGCTTGAGAGCTGTTCGCGCTGGCTTTACGGCTATATGCAAGCTGTGCGCCCGAGATATATAAGTCTACAGCCCATGCTTTGTGTACCTGTTTGTGAATTCTTAGTCACAGTTCATACACTTCCAATCCTGCCATCGTTGCTACCTACCAGTACAGCAATCCAAGATGGCGACCACCAAGGCAGAGATCGCGGAGCTCTCCTCCAAGACTACTGTCTGGTATAAAGATGCAGGAAGAAGACGTCTTTATGGTCTTGTCTTCGTAGCTATCCTGTCATCCGCCACTAATGGTTCGTTGCCTTGTCTGCGTAGCTATTCTGTCGTTCGCCACTAATGGTTCGTTGCAGGTTACGATGGTTCTCTCATGAACGGACTGCAGGCTTTACCTTCTTACCTATCTCGTGAGTCGCGCCTCAGAATTCGTGAGATTGACTAGGCTTCAAAGACTGACATCATGCGAAAGACTTTAACAATCCTGCTGGAGCACAACAAGGTCTACTCAATGCCATCCAGAGTGTTGGAGGTATTACCAGTAAGGCCACTCTCCATCGCTATTGCAGATCCTAAGATACTGACGCCACCTAGGTTTGATCATCGGTCCCTACTTGGCTGATTTCCTGGGTCGCAAGTGGACAATTGAAATTGGTTGTTGTATTGTCGTTATCGCTGGTATTGTTCAGGCAGCTGCCGTTGATGTCAAAATGTTCACTGGAGCTCGTTTCTTGAGTATGTCCTATGATCCTAATTACACGTTTGACATACTAAACCTATCACAGTTGGTATGGGTTCTGGTTTCTCTGGTTTGGCTTCTCCTATTCTCATCACGGAATTGGCTCATCCCGTTGAGCGTGGTAAGGTCACTGCTTTGTACAAGTATGTTGTCGTCCTTCCGGATAGGGATTATTCTATGCTGACAGACATATAGCACCATGTACTACTTTGGCGCCTTCCTCGGTGGATGGATCACTTACGGTACTCTGCGCATCAATGGCAACTGGGCTTGGAGACTTCCTTCACTCATGCAAGCTGCTCCATCTCTTGTCCAAGTCTTCCTTGTTCTTTTGCTTCCCGAGTCACCTCGTTGGTTGGTATCTCGTGGCAAGGACGAGCAAGCATTCAAGATTCTTGCCAAATACCACGCTAACGGCGACGAACAAGATGAGTTCGTTCGCCACGAGTTTGCTGAACTGAAAGCTTCCATTGCCAATGACTCATCTGGAAAGGGTCGTTGGGCCCAGCTCTTCAACACTAAATCTGCACGCAAGCGGACCGCGATTTCGATGGCTTGTGGTGTCTTCTCGCAATGGTCCGGAACCTCGCTCACCGGTATGTCTATCATTTTAGCCCAGCTCTGCATAGCTGACAGTGGTGGTGTTTATAGGTTACTACCTCAGCGACATTCTCAAGGGAATCGGTATCACCGACCCATGGTATTCCAACAGACTTAACGGTTTCCTGCTCATGGTCAACATGTTCGAAGCTTGGTTTTGGGCCCTCATGGTCGACCGCGTTGGCCGCAGACCTCTATTCATCACCGCGGCTTCTGGCATGTGTGTCACTTTCAGCATCTGGATTGCTCTCACGGCTAAAAATCTTGCTACTCACGAAGTCAGCTACGGACAGGGTGTCGTCGCTATCATCTTCTTCCACAGCTTCTTCTACAACTTCGCATGGTACCTAGTCCTGATCTTCGAGTATCATCTGTGTTTTAGAATCATCAACTAATCGCGCTTTCAGGATTTCTCTCAACGTAGCCTATCCTCTTGAGATTCTCCCCTTCAACGTACGCGCCAATGGTCTGCTCATGCAGAATGTCGCGACCTATGTCTGTCTCTTCCTCAACCAATACCTCATCCCCATCGGTATTCAAAAGGGAAGCTGGAAGTTCTACTTCCTATTCCTCGGAATGCTTGTCATCCAGCTGATCACTGTCTACTTTTTCTTCCCCGAGACTCGGTATGGTTTAGGATCTTGCATCTTGGTGATCATAGCTAACACTAGAATAGTGGTGCCACCCTCGAAGAAATCAACAGGACCCTCGATGGCGCGGACGCGGTCGACGCACTCAAGGGAACTGAGCTCGACGCCTACGGAACCAAGGGTAGCGTCTCCCACATCGAAACCAAGGGCGGAGATGATGACGATGTTGGTGGTGTCACTTACCTCAATGAAGTCGCGGGCTCCAAGAACGGTCTCCAGGTTCAGGATGACCGTAATCTTAGGAGACGCTCTGTCGAGGCTGCTCACGATTCCAGGTTCTCTTAGACACTGGGAGGTAGTGTGACGGAATTCAGGTTTTGGTGGGAAAAGGGTTGGAGGTGGTGTGCGGTTTGAGGATGGCTGTTGGAGGTTTGATATAGAATGATAGCTAGATACCTATAAATCATCTTGCTCTTTTCTCGCTGGCCAACATGATCTGTTCGTGCGATATTAAACTGTTGACAATGCTTGTTCTTCTTCCGATATCGGTGCTCTTTTACGTACTACTTTGACCTAACACGACATAGGTATATAGCTAAGACTTGTGACAACATAAAAAGCAGCGGCAATGCCGAAGCAATCTTTCCCAGCACATATCTCGTTTCGTGGCAAGCTCTTGCTACTAGCATGTATCACAGTCAAGACTCGACGGTAAAACGATAATGCCGTTCCATTTCCCAATCCTTGCAGCCTCAGAGCAGAATGGTTTTACCAGACACGCCGTATCGTGATTGATTCAAATGAAGTGCGATGTAGCGAGGTCGACGCACGCGTCTGTAGTCAAGAATGTTGATATGTCACAAATCTATCAGTGCTGAAAAATGAGATCGACCTGTAGCACAACCTGAAACACATCTCGAAGCCAAAACCGGCAAGAAGTGGGGAACGGGGTTACTCGTCCTCGTCCTTCATTTCCCCCACAGCATCCTTGACATCCAGCGTCACAGGGATTGCATTCGCTGAATCCTGGCACTAGCCTCCACTTCAGCTTCTTCATACACTCAAATCGTGAAGTCATGGGAGTCTGGACAAACAACTATGCCAGCTGGGGTCATCGCTGGGGACAGGACGAATACCAGAAGAGCTGGGCCAAGAACAACCTCGAATGCGCGAACGAGATGGTACCCAAGCTCAATCAGATTGCTTGCACCAAGTAAGCTTATAGGATGATCATGATATCACGGGGGCTGACTGTTTCACAGTTTCTGTAGTGCTGAATCACTCAATATCCCGACCCTCCCTTCTGATGTCCTTCGTTTGATCGCTCTTTACGTGGCGGAGAACTTACCTATTGGCGGGCACAACAGCCCAGCTTTTATCTCGCCATACCTCTACAAGTTTCGTCTCATTTCACACGCCTATGCAGAAGTTGGCTTGGGCGTAATCAAGACGCTTCTACGAGATGACAAATATCGCAGATACCGAGTTCTGCACCTCCCATACAAAGACTTCGCTCTCTCGAAGACGACGCAGACTTTGCAGAGCCTTGATGTGCCTGCTTTCGTTGATACAATCGAGATACAACCCTTCTCTGTCCCTGCTTGCGACATTACCGAGCTTGAAGAAGAGAGGAACCACGAGATTGAGTGCGCAACATACGGCGGCTGGTCTGAGGATGAGCCCGATCCACTCGGACAACTTCAAGAGGAGCGTTGGATTTTCCTCCGCCAGTCGGGTCAACAAGACCAATTTCTAGAAACTGTAACCTCTCCGGAAGGGACAGAAGATTCTCGATGCGATTCTCACCACTCTTCCCAAGCGTCTTCAACTCAACGTCAGGGTCTACGAATACTGGAGAAGATATACCCTGATCGGCCTAGCAAAGAGACTTGAGATAGCAAAGCAACAGAAGCGTGCTAAGGCGTTCCATTGGCAGTTCCTACCCATCATCCTGCGAACCATTGATATCTGCAATGTGTCCTCGCTCTACCTGACAGCCGATTCATCCATGTTCCAAGACATGACGATCGTACAAGTGCAATCAGCATTCCGTGGCCTAAGCTCTCTGGTATCATTGAAGATCGAGATGAGTAGTTTGGACTTTCTGCTAGACGGCACCTGGACCGTGGGAAAGCCACTAGCAGCAGCTGAACACTTCAACGCTTTTCTCGCTTGCGCCACAAACTTGGAAGAGCTCGTACTTGACTATCATGAACTTGAGCTTGCAGCGTTTGGTTATGAAATTGATCACCCTAAGCAATGGCCTCCAGCAGCGGAGGATGAGTACTGGCTTGCGTCCGTGCTTCGACAGCAGCAATGGTCCAAGCTGAGGACTTTCGAAGTCCGTCATTTTCCTGTCGGTTGTGCGATGCTGCTGAATGTAATAAAAGCTCATGCACAAACACTGGTGAATGTTAAGTTAACTGACTTGTTGAGCGAGGATGCGGACAAGGATGAGCTGGAGCTGGAAGAATATTTGAACAGCCTCAATCTCAAGGTCTGCAAGTTTGCGTTTGAGTGGTAATCCAGTGGAGTTGTACTTCTGAGCTGTTATATCTACAGTTCTTGTAGATTTGACAAGCTGGACATAGCGGTTGAGGACGAAATTGTAACGGTTTACCAGTGGACCATCTGGCGAGGAAGTCATGAAGTTTACTGAATGTACAATATGACATCGAACAGGTCTAAAAAAGCTTATTTAATGCTAATACGACCAGTTCCTCTTGATCATCGTTATGGTGCTGACCACCAACACTGAGCATGGTTCAAACGAGCTTATCCACTCCTGTATTGACAGTTAGCACGACTGCTGTTTGGTCAAACGCGCCGGCCCAGCCAGGATTGCTGAGCATGCAGACATCAAAGCCCCAAAGTGCACAGATGTGAGTGTCAAACGTGATGAAGGGCAATTTAATCCATGTTCAGCGTTTGACTAACAACATGACGCTGCCAGGGAAGGATCAACCAACCGCTCCCTGCTGTACGAACGACAGTTGCCCTTAGCCAAGACGCTATCTTTTTTTGCTCATCGCCAATTTGTTATCTCTTTTCTTTGACCTCTCCCTCGTTGACGCTAGCTTCTGCCAATTTCCAGGAAAAAAGTGCTTGTTTGTGATGTTGTGCTTGCCTGTGGACATCCGCACATCTGACGTTGTTTGCTGGTGTAAAGACTGTCGTCAGTAGAGTTGTCCAATGCTATCACTCGTGTTTTCTAATCTGTTTCCACACATGCGGACTAGCTTGAGCTCGCATTAGTAAGTCAAACTACTCTCATCCTCATCCATAAAGACCCAGGCCTCCTCTCCGACGGTCTTCCTGCAACCACACTCCTCTCTTCTCACCCAATATCCCGAAGACGTCAAGCAACAGCTCTGGAGCACTGAAAATGACAGAGCTTAATTTCCAGCTTTTCATGCTGTCAGCCAGAATCAAAGGTACGCGATGTACGCAGTCTTTATGGCATGACTCTCGGCTATGAAGGTGCTCAAAAAGGCTCCATTCTCAACAACTTTCTGTCCAGTCACGACAAGAAGAGGTGTGTGGTTTTTCTGGACGAGTTCGACAAGACTGACCAGAAGGTCCGTGAAGCTCTCCTTACCATGCTAGACACAGGTGTGTTGTCATCAGTAGAGGTTGAGCTTTTTCTATGCTAATAGACTGCAGGTCTCACTGTCGACCTACGCAATAACACTCAAGTCAACGTCTCCAAGTCCATCTGGATCCTGGCGACCAACAAGGGCGATCACCTCGTCACGAAGTTCTTCGACAAATCACTTGCTGGTAAATCTCACAAAGAGAGGCAGAACACTTCCATTGCACCTCTCCAAGAATCCCTCTTCCGTCTCTTCATCCAAGAGTACACTGTAAGTTAAGCACAGAGACCCTCTTGCCCTCGGACACGAACCCACTGACACGTTGAAAAGCCAGCCTTTACAGGCCGTATCAGCGCTTGTGTGCCCTTCTTCCCGTTCACTCGTGACGAGGCCGCCGTCATCTCTCACACGTTCCTGCAAAAGCTCTCCGATAGCCTTCGCAAGCCAATCTCTCTGGACACTCACCCTCCCAGTCTTATTGGCCGCATAAAGCTCTCCCTCATCGATGATGGCGCTATCTGCAAGTTTCTGGCTGAAAGACACTACATGAATCTTCGCGAGCTTGGAGCAAGAGTCTTGCAGAATGCTGTGGACGATAGTGCAGATGATTTGTTTTGGGACTATGTCGATACGGATCATGTGATCAGTGAGAAGACCAATGAGAAAGCTTTCGAAAGATATGTCATACAACTTCATCCCGTCGAGGATACTCAGGAGCTTGTGGTCTTCAAGGAAGCTGATGTCGTTGCGGACGAAAAATTGTAGGTAAAGGAAGAAGTGTAGGTGGAGAAAAAAGTGTGGGTAAAGAAGGAATTGTAGGATTCCATACATGAGTACTCTGTTAGATTATAGGGAGGCCGGGAGCTTCTCATGTTGAACTTGGAAGCGAAAAAGATGAAGATGTGTCCATCACAAACAAGATACTACGAAGGATCAAGGAAGGACATCGAGCTGAAACAAATCTGAATAATAGGTAGCACGAAAGCATCAATGAATGCCACTGGAGTGATAGTCTCCAGTAAGCAAAAGCATTTGGGTAAGAGAGCCTCTGATTTGCCTTCTCCCCGCCAGTCTTCCACACCTGCCCTTTACTGCTTCCTCCTTGACTCCTGCCCCACTCTACCTCGTTCGCGTCCATCTTCCTCACCTTCCAGCCTAGCACACTCTTATCCATCCCCATTATACTTGTTCCAGCTCATCTCTCTTGTGAGGTTGGAGGCTGGTGGTTGAGGTTGAGGCATATTTGATTCCATTACGTTGCCAGCACCATAAGTGGGAAATGACGAGAAAATTAGAATACCTAAGCTGGAAAGTGACAGCGTGGGCCTGGCTGAGCAGCTAGCGACAGCCACTGTCCACGACAGGTAATGGCAGGCGGGCTTCATCTAGTTATAAGTAGACGAGCAGTGGATACAACATGGAGCACTGCTAGGCGTAGCATAAAGTACTAGCACTACAAGCATGTCATCCGCAAGGCCAATCCTTCAATAATTTCGTCTATTCATACACATCAATACGCCACTCGAACCTCTGCTCCGCCTAATCCCGTGCCTCAGCCTGGTGAACACTTCATAACCAAGTTCTTGAATGTCACTAACGCCTTCATTACGCGAGTCTCTCTGCTCCAAGTCCGGATGTTACGACCTAGAGCAGTAGCTCGCAAGTTCGTGGTCGTCACATAACAGTATCGCACCGTTATCACTTCTTGGCCCCACTACTCCTTCTCGTCTTCATTTCCACCGGAGGGTCGTCCTCATCGTCACTATCATCTCCAGCCAGACCCCACTGCGCCAGTAGCCTTTGTTGTTCTTCCTTCTTCTTTCTAAGCATTTCCGCTTCGTGGTCTTCAGTGGACTCTGGTGTCGATATCGTCGTCTGTGCGGGTGGCTGTGCAATACCAGACGTGGTGTTGTCGCTCGTGGATGCTGCTTGCCCATCCTTACTTCTCGCTATCCCAATGTCTTCGTCATCTGACCCGTCACTCAAAGGTCTCCTCTCCACCGTTCCCTCTGAGCCAAATGGTTGCAAGCCAAGGCCAGCCAAAGCACCACCATGCTCATCGTCCTTACTAAGAGGCATATCCTGTTCTTGACTCGCACGTCTCCGAATGCCCGACGGAGTTCTGGAACTCATCTTTCTCAAAGCAGACAGTATATCGGCGTGAGGCACATCGTCGTCATCATCTTCAATATTCTCCGGTCCTTCATCCGAATCGACATCGAAGCCTTTGAAATCTTCCGCAAATCCTGCATTACTAGACATCCCAGCTATGGCGTCGTTGCGGCCATAGCCATGTTCCGGATCCTGCCCCTGGTCGGAACTGGGAGATGAGGAAAGGCCTTCGCCAGCATCATCGCCAAAGCGGACGCGACTGCGATGTTTGCGGACGAATTTGCCGCGAGATTTTGTGCGGCGCGTCGCACGGAGCGGCGCTGGTTTAGGAGGTAAATTGCTCAGGTCGGGTAAGCGATCGTCGTTATCGTCCAGCTCGACCGATGGGTTGAGATTGGCGTTGCGCTTCTTGTCTGCAAGGATAGCAGCGAGCTGGCGACGAGCGCGAGAGCCGGTGGCGGGGAATGTGAGTGGTGCCGGCATAGACGAGGAGTCTTTGAATGTGTCCAGGTCGATCTGGGATTGCTCTGTTAGCCGTGGAACGAAAAGGATTGTGGAGAATGGAGCAGAGCAAAGAATGACAATGACGGAAGTAGTGAAAACGAGGAAGCAAAACAACGGCAAGAAGAGGATCGTCCGAATGAAGACTCTGCGGAATAGGAAATACAATGTTCTTTCGTCTGACTTTTTGCTTGTATTTACTCGTACAGAACACATGAAGGTGCCGTGAATCGCGAAGGATAGTTGTGAAACCAAAGGTTCCGTACAATAAAACAGAACGATATAGGCTGGGGTATATGTGTAAGATCTGCGCGACTCGGCTTGAAAGGCAGTTCACACCTAAAGCTGGTGTTCTTCGTCTTCCTCATCATTGACATCGATGCTTTCTTCTGCAATAGTGACTTGACGTTGCAGGGAAGGATGAGTACCCACCTGATCATCAGATTCAGGCTCTGTCGTGAGCTCGTGATGCTCACTGATCTCCCTGTCCTCCAGATCGTCCTCGTCATCTTCATCCGAGCTACCGAAACCGCTGACTATAGGACTGCTGTTGAGGTTGTATCCGGGCGCGGCACCAGCGGAGGCCAAGTCCATGCTATCCAGGCCAGGACTACCACCTTCACCACCAGTCAACCCTGCATTGGCCAGAGCTTGCGATCCTGCATTAGCGAAGCTGTTCTGTGCGGCAACAGAGTTAAGTACTGCTTGTCGCGGGCCTCCAGTAGGATCGGGCCTGACTCCACCAAGGATAGCGTTGTCTCGTTCTCTTGTTATGGCCAATGTGTGCTCAACGTAATGAATCCAGGCCGGGTCCATCACTTTATCGGCGATAGGACCTGCAAGTAATTCCGGCGCTTGACGTTCGGTAAACTTGACAATTTCTTCGGCAATGAGCGTCAAATGACCCATATAGCCTAGACGCATCTTGTCCTCTTTTTGTGATTGATCACTTTGGTCTTGTCCTTCGATTACACGGTTTGTGACACGTCCTGTATCAAAGAGATCGACACAGACATTGCGGTTATACCCTCGATCCATTGCACCATTGAACACTTGTTGTACAACATCATACACGACGTTGTGAAGAAAGTTGTTCCAGGGGAATCTGAAGAAGAATTCCTAAGAACAGTAAATAAGTTGAGCACTTCCTTGGGTCAACACCTAGACTCACCAAAATTGTTGGAACGACGTGATGCTCAACAAATTGCATCTTCAGTAAGTCTCCTAGAACAGGTTCTCCATCACCTTCTCGCTGAACTTCAGGACCTGGTAATTCGCTCTCGTCTTGAGGATACTGCTCAGCATCAGAGGAAACTGGTCTTACACCAAGATCAATGTTGGCTTGAGTGAAAGGACTCGGTGTCTCAGAAGGCTGTTCTGTGGTTTGACGTTTTGCAAACAATGGTGGAGGAGTGGCAATGTCTGCAGCCAGAGCCTCAGTTGCCGGATTGTGGCCTAATGGATGTGTAAGTGTATATAATTTGGATTGGAATCTTCGGCGAACTCGAAGTCGGAGCTTACTCAGAGGTCGCTGGCTATCGTTCTCGTTGTCGTTAGTTTTGTTGCTAGAGTTAGTCATGTCAATGTCGTCCTCAATATTAAGTTCATCAATCTTTTCATTTAGTGCCGCATGCTCATCTTCCTCACTCAAATACTCGTTGTGCACAGCAGGCTTCTCATCAAGGTCATCCATAGGTGCGTCGATGTCTGCGTCATCAAGTGCTACCTTCTCGAATCCGTCATCTTCATTGTTGTTCTGCATATGCATTTCGAACTGTTTGATCTTCTCTGGCGATTCTCCTAGAGGTGAGAACGGTTCTGCATGATGGAAGCCCGAGCTGTCCACGCTGCGCCCGAACTCTTCTCCATTGTTTGCATCACTGACAGCTGATGCCAGCTTGCCCTCTGCTTTCAGCTTTTCACGCTCAGCATCACGCTTTTTGACCTCTGCCTCGGCGCCTTTTTCGTTAAGCAGAGCCATGTTGCTGCAATGCAGCAATTCCGCCATGAGTTCGCAAGTCTTGAACCTGTCAAATCCTAATGGCTCAATCTTTTTGCCCCATGCCACTCGCAGATCTGCCCTTTGGACGGTCTGGCTGCCTCTATTGGTCATGATCGTGTGCTTGGGACTATGAAGAATGTCCATGAAGTGTGGTACTGCATGAGCGAAGAGACGTAGGAGGTTGCCTAGATATATTGGATCGGAGCTCTTTGGTTCTGGTCCTGCTTGACTCTCGGAGTCATAGTCTGAGTTGTTCTTCCGGATGACCTCGATGACAATACCGACACCCACAGTGAGTGAGTTGCCACCTTTCAGCATTTCCTCGAGCAGACTGCTAATACATTGCTCCGAGACGAGCTCCCTTGTCAACTCGTTCGGTCCGATAACCGTCTGATCAGTACCAGTGGCGTTTGCAGATATGGTGATGATGGCCTTGAGGAAGTCACCAGCTGCAGTTTGCGTAGCCGCTGGGTAATCTGGGCTTATGAAAGAGACGAGTGTCGGAATAAGCTTCTGTGTCTGCATCCAGTCCACAATCCCCTGGCCCCCGACATCCTTCTCCAGACTGATGAGCTTGAGCAGCAGATCCATAATCATAGGGCAGTCGACGTGTTTCATCATGTTCGGTATCATATTATCCAATGTCTTCACAAATGAAACCATCCTCGCTGGCTGCTTCTCGATCAGTGCTTCGTTCACCTTGGTGAAATAGCCTGCTTGTAGGTTGTCCAGAGGTGCATCCGTCTTTAGGAAGTCCCAGAATGGCCTTAGCTGAGCTGTGTTCTCCAGGATAGACTCAGAAAGCGACCAGACATCAGACGACAAGATCTCGCAGGAAACATAGGCATATTTCATCTTCTGCCTCTCCAACTTCCCTCGTTCTGTTTCATTATCCTGCTCACCTCCTGACTTTGACCTCCCTTTGCTCAGTCCTTTGAACAAGCCTACACCCGTGCTCGGTTTCTCTGGTGTCGATGTTACGCTCGATGGTGAAGCTGGCTGCTTTGGATCCGCAGTAACATATTCCATCAGCTGCTTGAGTATATGCTCTTCTCGCAGGAAATCAATGAGCTTCGCATTCTGCCCCTTCAGCTCAGAGATGGTATCCGACTCATCTAGCACCTCTTCCAAGGTCACATCAGGCTTGTCGAGCAGCGTATCGATGGACGAGATGTTAGCATATCCGCCAAATCTCCAGAACATGATGGTCCTTTCTTATGTTCGCAGGATCAGGGGAGCATAGATTGGAAGTGGACTTGGTGGAGCGACCTGCGCATGCAAAGAGGTAGGAGAAGGCGAGGTGGGAGTGCTATCTCCAGTCCAGACGTGTAGATAGAGCTATTCCATACGACCTCACAGGTCTGCCGTTCACGTGCTTTATGCGTTGTGTCAGCTCATGCGATTTGATCTCGTGAGGTATCGCAAACTGACAGGAGGATCGATGTGGGACTTTTAGACCTCCCACAGTAGCTTAACAGACGGTGTCTATGGTATCTTCGATCGTATGCACTGCAATAGCTGATTTGGATTAGGCAGAAGTGACCTTGAGGTCGGTGTGTGCTGTTTCCGCCTCTACGCCAGGGTACGTGCACGGTGATGTGGGCCATGGGCGTGTGGGGAAGCCGCGACCAATCTGATTATCTGAAACACCCGACCGACGACGACATCAATACACCAAACATTGTTTTCTCACCAAGAAGTCTACGTATTTACTTACACTGCTCTACGACCACATTCGCCCGAAGACGTCCACATCATCAACGCGAGCAACATACGAATACTGCCCACACCTTGCCACTATTCGATCCTCCCAAACAACCTCTGTCTGCCTGCCAGATTTGTCTGCTGTCCGATCCAAGCTTGCCTATATTCCTAGCTCACCATGAACCGCCTCTTTGGCGCCCGCAACAACGCTCCCAAACCAACACTACAATCCGCCATCAGTAATGTCGACTCTCGCATAGAGACCATTGACGTCAAGCTGGCTAAACTCAATGCCGAGCTCTCAACATACCAAACCAAGCTGTCAAAGATGCGGGACGGTCCTGGCAAGAGTGCAATAAAACAGAAAGCGCTTAAAGTCCTCCAACAACGAAAGCTATACGAATCACAACGAGATCAATTGCAGAGTCAAGTGTGGAACTTGGAATCTGCTGGCATGATGCAGGATAATCTGAAGAATACAATGACCACGGTCGATGCAATGAAAACTACAACGAAAGAGTTGAAGAAGCAATATGGCAAAGTCAATATCGACAAGATTGAACAGCTACAGGATGAGATGGCAGATTTGATGGATGTGGGCAATGAGATACAAGATGCCATCAGTAGGAGCTACGATGTACCAGATGAGGTGGATGAAGCTGAGCTGGACGCCGAACTGGAGGCTTTGGGCGAGGAACAGGACTTTGAGGGACTAGGATTGGAGTCAGAAGGTGTGCCGAGCTTCATGAACGACGAGTTGAGCGCGCCGCAGTTTGTCGATGAGCCACCAACTCACAACAAGGTCAAAGAAGCTGCAGGATGAAGATAAATACAACGTAGCTGGTCCCGCCAGCCAAGTATCCCGCTGTACATTAATGGAATTACTTCTGTCCGATTCGTCACCATACTCAGCCAGGTTGGTTTCCTTCAGTGTGTGAAGCTAGGCTTCAACACCTTCCCCGTCGTCAATGGTCCACACCATCCATATAGATCACATCGACACTGCTCATAATCAGGACAGTTAATCGCTTCCATCCCAAACACAATGTCCCACACTTTCTCAAACACCCAGCCAATTCCGAAATCGACTTCCGTGGTGTTCTCAACCCATCGTAGCATTCTCTCATAACCACTTCTTGGCCGTTGCAAGACGCGAGCTCTCGTAATGGCAAATTGCGCACAGCACACATTCCCAATATGCTGTGGTATCCGTTCGCGTGTCACATCGAAGAGATCCATGTAGAACTGCGCAAAAAATGCTCTAGTATCATGGTTGCGACGATCAGTCTCCGTAGGATCAAGCGGGTTCACGCCTATAGGGCATCCAGGATACAAAGAGCAGCGTAGGTTGACAAAGCCGGTGCCATTGATGTGCTCGAAGCGAAGGGCTCTGAGCGTGTCTGCCGACTTTGTGCTGAGGATGTCGTTGTGCCATTGTTCATCTTTCGAATGCATGAAGATGGAGAATTCTGGGAGCGAGTCGTAGTTGTCGAGGATGTAAGAGAGGTATGGAGATACTTCACGGCCTCTTCTCGAATAAGGAGTTAGACATCCAGGCTCGGTAGTAGGCTCCATGGAATAGATGAAGGGTCGAAATGGCAAGTCTTGATGGAGGTCTAGCAACCAGTTGACGTCTTCGAATCCGGTTTTGGCCATGACAATTCCTATGTCATGCGGCGCATGCTGGGCAATCTTCGAGCGATTCTCGACAAGTTCGTGAAGTTCTGGTCTTAAAAGAAATTGTCTTGGGACCAGACTGAAGGTGAAGGACAAAGCCTATACAAAGCAGGCACAAAGCAGCAGTTGCAGCATATCGAATCACAATACTTCGAGGCCATTTGCCGTTCATTGTTGGTTTGCGACTGAAGGCTCGTGCGAACCTTGAATAAGTGAAAACCACACAGTAATGCTCGAACAATGATTCATGTCAAAAGATTCCCGCCGGACTTAGCCATGTCACATCTGGGGCCTGTGTCGGTGGCACACAGGTGAATCTGAGCTGCGCTGAAGATAGAAGGCACGAGAATGCCAGACAAGGCAGAGAGAACGCCTAAGGTTCTTCGGACTCGTAAGGTTATTCGGACTCGGCCTTTCATGGAGGTTGAACCAGCGCACGTGATCACGCATCACAACGTCGATTTGCGTCCTACGTAGGCTTTACCTCTAGGCACTCCTCACTGGCTCCTCTTTCGCAGACCACCCTTGATATCGTTAGTGCATCTGCTGAAGTGTGTTTTTGGGATATAACATCTACCACGTTTTTACGACTATTTCTACACCGCCTGATCCACCTTGCACCTTCTGGATTTATGGGTCCCCACTTCACATTCCTGATCAATACAGTATAGAGTTTTATATAGGTAAAGCAGTACTTAGGTATTGCTAAAGTCTTCAAATACTCTGCTCGTCCTTAGATCGCTGTCAGCGAACATCTACATTGTCTTCTGATCGAAGATCATTGTGACTAAATCATCATGGAAAGGCCATCGTACTGCGACAAGTTCGCACCTGCTCTACTCAGATTGGACCCAAGATTCGACAGAGATCCTGATAAAATTGATGTTGACGATAAGAAGAAAGAGGCCGCACTTTTAGCCGAATATATGCCTCGCGTTCAAAGTGGTTTTACTGCTGATTATCACGGGAGTCATTTTCAAAATCTGCCACCTGAGATACTTCAAGCTATCGCTATACAGACTTCGATTCCCGCCATCATCTGGCCTGGAGGCACAACGATATCGCACCATCTGGCCCGATTCCGAACCATTTGTCGAGAAACCTCTGAAGCTGGTAAGGCGGTGTTGATCAGATTGTCAAAGCGTGAACGCGACTTCAGCCCGAAAAGCTTGTACTTGCCTCTTAGACCTGGTCGAACTTTCGATGATGTGCTGCGAATCTTTCAGAACACCGGGATTGGGGAGGTCGTGCGTGAATTGGAATTCTTCACCTTTCCAGTCATTACCAATACTACCTTGCAGACCTGGATACAGGACTTAATCAATGACGGTCTCAGTGGGCACGAAGCCCGGACCGAGAATTCCATAGTTGTCTCCAAAGAGGTGGTGCGAACTTTCACGCCCATGATAGCTCACCAGAAGGACTTCTTCAATGTCATCAACTCTAAGAAAGGGTTCGAAAAGCTCGTCGACATCCTAGATTGTATGCCGAACTTAAGAGAGCTGCATTTCAGGGTGATGAGTTTCTGGAGTTGCCACCGGGCACCTGAAGCATTGATTCATCTTGAGAGGTTCGTTGCAGGTCACGAAAGGGAGAGAGCGAAAGTCATTCATTGGGGATGCTTCCCACGCATTCTCGAAATTATCAAGCGATATTCCATCAGCAAGGTCACTCTAGAGGCAGATTCTTGCATGTTTGGTGATCGGTGCAACCAACCAAGTATTCTACCTCGGATCAGCGATGCGACGCTAGTGGCTAGCTGCGCGAGCATAACGGACCTCAGACTGAACATGACTCCTATGGATTTAATGTCACTCGGACGATACGACAGAGATGATCCGCTCCCACTGAAAAACGCAGACAGATTCCATACCTTCCTCGCTAGCGCTCCCAATCTGCGAAAGCTCAACATTGGCTACTCTCGAGATGCAGTCGAGCTCGGAGAGATCGATTCACTCTGGCTCCGGTCAGTATTACGAGACCAGTTCTTCCCCAAGCTAGTGATGTTGGAAGTGTCCCATGCACAAATTGAAGCAGATATTATCCTACCTTTCGTCACAAGACACAAGGATACATTGGAAGCATTAGCTATCTGGGCCTTTTATATGCCGACGCCGCGGGATCTTGTAGACATGCTTAACGGATTACGAGCACTGCAATTGTCGCTTTTGAGATGCGAGATCCAAGTGAATGACTTTTATGATAACGACGTTGATGGGAAGTCTGACCTTTACGATATTGTTCGTCAATACAAGGAATCCAAGTCACTGGAAATGGACTTTGACACAGAAGAATCCGAGTTTGAGGACGATTACGACTTTCATACTCCAGAATTGGACAATATTGATCCGGGATTGTATGCCTTGGGCAAAGAGACAACAGGCCGATACCTTGATGACGCACTGGCTAGCAAGGAGTATGCAACCCTGAGGGATGAGCTCAAGTTGTAGTATTGAATTCCTATCAGAAGTTCCACATCAACTAGCAGACAACGTCTCCATCTGCCTCCTCATCTGCGATCCATCCGCATCATCATCCACACCCACATCCACCACCATCTTCGGCCTGTTCCGATTAAGCCCTTCCAACAACATGCACGCTTTGCATACTGCTTGTGACGAAATGTAGCCGCAGCGTTGGCATTGGCCCAGTTGTTGACGTGTTGCTTTGCGGTTCTGCTTGTCGTAGATTGTGCGTGTCGGCGGTTGTGATGTATGTTGTGACGATTGTGGTTGGGTGATTATAGGTCCTGGCAGTTGATGTATTGGTGTGGCGTGCGGGATTTGAGATTGAGCGGTTTCGTGTCGATCATGTCGCTGTCCCTGCTGTGTTACACCCTTCGAGCTAACGGAAGCGCTTGTAATCTCAGTTTCTAGCCCGTCCGCTTGAACTCTTTCATCTTCTTGTAATTTACTCTCCATATCTGCCATCTCGCCACCACTACTTCGTCCTCCCGCACCACTCCCACACCCACCACCAGCTTCACCCTCGTCTTCTTGCACTGTCGTTGTTGGTTCCACAGCCTTCGTCTTCGCACCACCCAGCTCACTCGGAACCAACTTCGCCATATCCTCACCACTCCTCACAACATCCAAGATGGCACTCGGCCGAATACGTTCCAAATTCTTGATCAGCGCACGAGCTGAACCTCGAAAGGCTTCCGGTGAGTAAAGACATTCGGTGGAGAAGTAGTCGAGCTTTTTGTGGTGAGCATACAGGACGATTTCTTTTTCGTAAGCGTATTTGAGTGGTTTGCTGCGTTTAATTGGGGAGGAGGTAGAGGATGTCAGGATTGAAGTTGCGCGGGCGAGACGGGGAAGGTCGCCTCTTAGTACTATGACGAAATGAGTGATTAGCGGGCGGAGAAAGACAAGAAAAAAGAAAAGGAAAGGGAAGAGCAAACATACAATTCATCAACACTGTCTCCGCAATATCATCGGCATTATGCCCAGTAACCACATGCTGCACCCCCAACTTCGCCGCCCCTCGATCCAAAGCCTGCCGCCTGAAAACACCACAATACGTACAATTCCCCTTCTTGCCGACCTGCTTCACCACCTCATCCATCGTCCAGCCATATAACTCTTTATACCCCAAGATCTCCAACTCCATGCCATACTGCACAGCATTTCTTTTCACCGTCTCCAAACTGTCGTCGCGGTACCCAGTGATGCCTTCGTCGATGCTGAGGAGGATTAAGTCGAGACCGTAGTCGTAGCGTTCGTTGAGTGTTTTGAGGACGGAGGCGAGTACAGTGCTGTCTTTGCCGCCGGAGGCGCCGATGGCGATGCGCTCGCCGGGCTGGAAGAGGGAGTGCGAGGTAATGGTGTGGTGGATTTCGAGCTCGAAGGTGGTTAGGAAGCAGGTGCGGCAGAGGCGGTGGTGGTTTTTGGGGCGGAGGATGAGGGCGCGTTGGTTATTACAGGATTGGCAGAGTGTTGGTGGCATGATCAGTGATGTGCGACAATATGCAGTGGTGTATCAGATTCGCCGCTTGAGTGACTGAGTGTTTCAGAAATTATGGTTTCACATGCTTGGTTTCATATTGAGTCATTGGCTCGGTTTAGCTTTAGCCGAGAGGTTGTCTGTGCATTTTCGGTGTTGATAAGGATTTTCTCGGGCTGCTCAATCGTGTCCAACATGAAAAAGCTTGTTGAGCGCAGAGAACAAGACGAATACCTAAAACATCCCTCTTCGCAGCAGAAGACCAAAGCACGACAAGTCCTGGTCCGCCGTACCATCTCCGAAATCTCCACTCCAACTAGACCCAGCAAGTTTACCCTTCCACAAAACACGGGGCCAAAGCCGCAGAGCACGACATACACGTGTAGCCAAATTACCACCAATAAGTCTTGGTGCTTTGAAGTAAAACAGACGCTAGCAGGGGGCTAAGCAGACGGGTTTTGAAGTTTCAATCTGGCCCAACGGCTAAGGTTGGACGGTTTTGTGTCAAAATAAGCCTTGACGCGCTAGTGATTTGGAGATCTGCGTCTTTTGTTGTCGTGGTTCGGTTGGTTCGGCAGGAGTGTTTGAACTTTGGTGTTTCATGCGGAATGAATATAATGGGTGAGTAGTTATTTTTGCAGGGTATGCGTGGTATGGTATGTCATGCTTGTATAGCCTGAAGGGAAGATACATACATGTACGCTTCAAGGCATGGGATGTCATGGCAGCAACCTTGGTCGTGGTAAGAGAGGTGAAGTAAGGCATGAGTGCTTGAGGCAGTCATCGAGTGTAGCATCATACGCATCGATCAGTGCACGAGGTGTCAAGAAAATGATATGCTGATTAACGTCCTACGGTATGTATGTAAAGAAGAAAGAGATGCCGAGAAGACGAAAAATCATTGCACTCAAGGCACCTGGCGAGTGTGACAAACCTCCTTGTACAGCAAATACATACGAAAGACTTGCTCAAGAAAGTTCACCTGCGCCTCGTCGAGCCGTTCGATCTCCAACCTTGCTTCGGCCTCCTCGATCACCTAACGACTGGGAGGTTTCCTGGAGCTGCTAGGTCTGGTTTCGACGACAGGATTGACGTTGTATCTAGGAGGTGGTTTCTGTTCGTCCATTTGACGCTTCGCCTCTTCCGCATCGGCCAGCATCCACCACATATCCTGGGACGAAGTCAGGATATGCGTAGAATCAAAGATTTTGCAGACATCCCGAGGAATTCCAGCGCGCTCATTAAGAGTTCCGTTGCGGTGACAGCAAGGAATAAAGTCGGAGACCAGTAGCTCTAGGAACACATCTGGGACTGGTTCGCCTGTAGATGTACGAAAGAGCTGGCGAGGGAAAGGATTAGTTTAGGACATATAAAGATCATAGTAAAACAGTCTGTCACACTCACCACATTATCCATGACCTTGCAGATCTTAAATATAGAACCGCCTTCAGCCGCGTCCGTCACCCAAAAATTGATCCATGCTTCTTCGATATTGCTGGGCCCGTAATACAAGTCCAACACCACAATTGCACGTACCCAGCACGTAGTACCAAGGATATAACTGAAGGCAAGTTCATCGAGACTCGTGGCAGTCTGACCGTCGGCATGCATGCATGATGTATGAACCATGCATCAACACAAAAGAACCCAGGTAGGTCTTTGTAAAGATTGTGTATTCCTTCTTCATGGTACCAGCTAGGAATCCGCCGATCCAGCGTTCCACCTGCACGTTGTATTGTATTCAAATGTGGCTTCAACAATGGATCTCGCTCCTTGAGACCCTCAATCTGATGCCGCCAATGATCTAACACTTTGACGAGAAACACTTCGTGGCAACATGATGCATCCGGAAGACGAGCTGTCCAGTCTTCGCCATTGGGTTGTAATCGAATCTGACCTTGTCGTTGACGAAATCTTTCACTGAAGGTCGTTGTTTGAGAAGAGTCCTGAACTGAAGATAATCTTCTGGCAGGACGTGGAATGATATCTTCCAGTCTTCGTGCGAGACTTTTCCTTGGTAGTGGGCTATGCAGAGTTCGTAGACGACTTGAGACATTGACTTGCTGGCAATTTTGGTAGTAGCTGCGGGTAGGAGGAAAACATTGCGTGCGCTGATCGGAGGCGTGGCCAGCCTATTGATGTCCGTCTCTTTCGTCGATGTTTGGGTCATTGGCGGGTTGAGTAAAGGGTAGAGTCCATAACGACAGCGATGTGCTGAAGGTTGACAGCAGGCTTAAAGAATCGCAAGCGCGTCTCGATAGTAATGTACTAACCAGTGCCCGCAAAGCAGTACTGGGCATCAGTAGTGAGAGGTTGTCGACCAATGGTGTAGAAGTGATATCCGAGCCACGATGAAATAGGAGGCGATAGTATCTACCTTTATATGCAATATCGACCTCACGCGTTGCGTTTGAAGATGATCTCTTCTAGTAAGTGACCCCTTGTGAGCCGAACAGCATTGCAGGAAAACACTTAGAAGGTTCCTGTTTGAGGTGAATTGCAGAAGACATTGGCCTCCGATAGTTTCAGAGACACTCATTGTGGCATCTGCGAAATCGTCCGCATTAAACTGGACTCTGGACGTAGTTGGGGGAGCTGGCGGAGAAGGTGGAGGATGGGGTTAGGAGAGAAGTCACCACGTCTGTTACAGGTCATGCAACAGATACAAGCTCAGACTATCGTTAGCAAGGAAAGACCCTTTACTTACCTTTGAAATCTCTAGACCTTCCGTACTCGTAGTACAGTCGAGACCAGACAATCACACTCTCACAAGATGCACTAGAAGAGCTCAGTCATATTCTGACCAAGGCAGAAGAACTAGATTATCGAAGAGAAGAGCCGTCCAAGCTCATCAGTTCAGCCAACGGATGGCACAGCTCATGGCGTAGCAAATCTGCCCGAGCAACCTCGTCAAGTGCATAGTGCTGGACCTCGATATGGGAACACACACACGGCTATGTTCAGGTTTCCTCAGAGCTTTCAAAACCAATTGCGAGCCCACCATAGCGAGATTCATCTCGATCGTAAGGAGATTCAACCAAGAAGTAAACACCACTACTGTCCACTAGCTGAGAGACCACGTCGACAAGGCTTCCAACATGGCTTGCTTTGGAAGGCTGAAGTCAGCCTCGGATCGATCGTGCTGAAAGCCTGAAACTCAGCAGATCGTGCCGACGAGGAGGCTGCTGCTGTGCTTGTGGCGTGTAATCACCAAAGTAGTGCACACTTCACCATTCACGTCCAGCACAGGAGAGCATGAGGAGAATTGTCCTCAACGCCAACATACTTCATGTCGTCAACGTGACAAAACGAACACCCACATCGGGCAACTCACAACCAGAAGCCCACGATCCAGCATGCCGAAATAAGCCTACAGACCTTGTCACAAATCGATACGAGCCTCGACCGTGCAATGGAGGCAATCCAGACCGAGCAGGAGGATTTCCGACACCTTATACACGCTCCATATTCGGAGATAGAGTGCAGGGAAAAAGCCAGAAAGGTAGAGTAAGGCTCGGAGGGGACGAGGGAGATATATACAGGATGCAGGATTCGGGGTGAAGGCAGAGCCGTATTCATGCGGGGTGCGGTGATTTATTGAGTTTGGTGTCGGTAGCCGTTGGAGAGGCTGCTTGCTGCCGTCGGATTTGAAGCCGTGCTGGGATGATTTCTGCTTGACAGATTGACTACCTCAGGGATTGTGACAGGGTGACATGGCGCAGACTGCAGGGATTTAGAGTGTCGTAGGTCGTCATCGAGCAAGGTCATCGAGCAGACAAGTGGTTGCACTAGGTAGTCTGACCCTAGTATCAGCAGATTCAATGACGATCTCGATATTCCTTCTTTCCCTTGCAGCATTCGCGTCTTCAGCTTATAGCAAGGCATAGCCTTTCTCCTGTTCGGCGCTGTTATCAGAAGTCAATACCTCGCTTACAAGCAAAGCCTCCTCACCAAAACGCTCTCGACAGCCTCGAAGTCACAAAGTCTCGATCACACTTGACAAACTCGACGATGCCTGCGCAATCTCTCGAGTCTCTTGTCTCTAGGTCCTGTCTTAGGAAAGACGGCGATTTTGGACAGCATATATGCAAAGCAGAACAAGCACGCGGACAATTCCTATGATGATAATTCTCCTTCGGTTGGCAAAGCGTCGGTGGTTAGTCCGCAGACAAACTACGCCACATAGCAACCCCGCCTTTTTTCTCGATCTTGAAGAGGCTGGGATAGGCAGTTATCGCAGGGCTGTGATGTGATGTGTGCGTCGTCGATTATGACGCCTGATAGCCTCACTGCCACTGGGTGTTTTCTGGTATGACCAGCCGTGTGGTAAGAAGTGGTGGAGAGGAAGGAGTTGTATTTAATGGTGGGTGGTGCACGTACGGATGCTGTTTGAACATCTACCTACCAGAACAACAATACAAAGTGCACAACGATTTTAACGACATAAAATCACGATCGACAAGCACAAGTACAGAGACTACATTCCTCAAAGCGCATAGTTTCTCCTTGCGACGAGAACCAGAACACCTTCCGGCAAACCTTGCATATCGAGTAATAACGCAACCTCGGACAAAGACGTCACACAATTCGCACTATATACAGGTATGTTAAGTGTGACAGTATTATTATTATTATTGGCATGTGCATGTTTGGCGGCAAGAGTTATGACGGCGAAACAGTGTTGTAGCGCGTAGGCTGGATTTGGCAACGTTTTGATGTTGTTTATGACAAGGCGTCGGAAAAGGCTGTGCACCACCCACACCACCACAGACCACACAACACGTAGCACAAGCGCGATGGGCGTTTCGTCTTTGTTAACCTTTCTGAAACTGACACGTTGGCTCAGCAGGGACTCGCCTTTGTTTTTTGGGCGTTTCGAGCACCGCGAACCTTTTCTGGAACTGCAACGGTCAAGACGCGCTGCAGACCCCACAAGCGTGCATTAGAAGCGTGCATACACCAAGGATCATTCCATCCCACGACACTCCTGCCCCCTGGGCTGAAGGACAATCTCGCTGCTATTACAAGTACTCAGCTCTGTCCTGCCACAGTAGCAGTCTTGAATAGACATCATCATCATCACCAGCCTTCCAGCCTTCCTTTCATTCATCAGTTCTTGAAGAACGATAGAGTCCCATACAGCATTGATTGCTCGGCACTACTACAACAATAGACAAACTCCAGCCACTCACAAACATCATCAACAACAATAGAATATCTGCGATATCGCTATACATCCACCTTCACTCTTCCATCAATCAGCTTCACCACATCGACGTCATCCTCTCTTATCAATACACTTACATTGACAAGTTTGCTCTCTTCTGCTGGCCGGATCCTAAACATCAATCAAAGTTGAAACAAGCTTGACGCCATTAACAACTATTCTTACCCCACACTCTCTCACTGCCAGCAACATACCATCTATTGCTATCAAACTCCCATTCATTCTTAGCTATTAGGATCTATACTACGACTATATATCCTATCCATCCATCTTCCTCTCAGCCTTCCAGCAACACATCTTCTTCCATATACAACAACCTCCACACACACACATACACCAACATGTACTCTTCAAGACAACAACCATCTACCATGTCTCTCAACACTCCCCAGGACAAGAACGCCAACGCTCTTGACTATCTCATCACCATGCCAGTCACAAAGGAGATGGTTGCACACCTCGCCGATAAGGCAGCCAAGGTCATCCGATGCCACGAATACGTTCCTTCTCACATGCCCCCTACACCACCAACCACACCACCAGCAATGGAAGATGCATCGGAGCCTGCGCTCCCCTCTATCGAGGCATTCATCACATCGCTCGTCCAACAATCACACGTCCATGTCTCAACCCTCCTGCCCACCCTTGTATACCTCGCTCGTCTTCAATCAAGATTACCACCAGTCGCTAAGGGCATGCGATGCACAGTCCACCGCATCTTCCTCGCTGCTCTCATTCTTGCTGCCAAGAACCTCAACGACTCTTCACCAAAGAACAAGTACTGGGCTCGCTACACCAACGTGCCTGGCTTCGAGAACTTTGGCTTCTCCAACAGCGAAGTCAACCTCATGGAGAAGCAACTTCTCTTCCTTCTCGACTGGGATCTAAGAATCACCAACGAAGACTTGTATGAACACCTCGAGCCCTTCTTGGGACCTATCAGAGTATGGCAAGACAAGCAGCAAGCACGCATTGCTATAAACTTGGAACGCGAGCGCCAACTCAAGATCCAGCTCCAGCTCGCTCAAGAGCAACAGCGCCAGCGATCACAATACATCTACGACGCTCCCGTTGCAAGCTCTCACAGCCAGCAAAACTCGGGCGACTTCATCTCCCGCCCCAGCAGACCCCGTCTCCAACACCTGCAGTCACAATCATCAACCTCATCATCGCGCGCACCATCGCTCTCTCCTCCTCAGAGCCGTGGCTCATCGTACGCCTCTTCCATCTCAAGTGCATCAACAATGTCAACAAACTCACCTGCCTCAATCTCTTCGAGGTCGCGCTCAACTACTCTTGACACACAATACAGTCTCGACCGTCCTTCACCAGTGCGCGTCTACTCGTACACTCGCAGCAACGATAGCAAGGATGATCTCTTGGCTCAACCTCCACCAGCTTACACTTTGTCCGGAAAGGTGCAACACCCTCTACCCATTGGCTCAGAGGACAAGCCAGCGAAGAAGCTCAAGACGATGAGCAGCAACATCTTCACACGCTTCCTTGCAAGACCTTTGAGCTCTAGCAACAACAATGTCTGCTGAGCGGAATGATTTGTTTGAAAAAAGGATGATTGACGGAAATGTCTTATGATGAAACGCCCTTGCATAATGGTCAGAAATGTGATCTCAGAACAGTTACTACTTTCCTTTACTTCTTCTTCTCTATCATGTACTCGTAGATGGGTTTATGGCATCATGGATCAATGTTGATGATGATGGTGGTGGCAATGGTTGGTTATACTAAAAGGTTTCTCGAATAGATATTCGTTACGTAGTTAATGACAGCCATCATCCATTATATTTCAGACCCTGCCTGCTGAGAAGATGTTTTCCTGACCTTCAACAACCTTGCTTGATGCCTCATTTCTAAAATGCCAAGCATTGTATGTCACGTGACAAGCAACATCCTCAATGACGGTAAATCTCCAAATCCTCTCTACACTTTCTACCAATTCTTCTGCGTACAACCCCCCAGCTCTCTACCTCTCCACAACAAAACCATCACGTCTCAGACCTTCTCCAAATATATCCGACAACCATGGGCTGGCTAGACACCTTCTGGCGCCGCGAGGAAGACCCTCTGAGCGACCTCGACCCCAGTCTTCGACGCTATCTCGAGAACCAAGCACCAAAAGGCTACCGCACAGAAGCAGAAAGAACAGCCGAAGAAGCAGCCAGAACAAAATCATCACCATCAGCACCACAAGACAGCTATCGATCACGTATGGGACTAGAAGGCCACAACGATCCAGAAGCACAACAACGCCAACTCGAACAACAAAAGACCCAGTCCCAAACACCACTCACCTCCCCCCCAACCACCACAACCCCTCCCACCGTCCCACCCGAATCACTCTACCCCGACGGCCGCTACGCACACCTCTGGTCCACCTACCGCCCCCTCTCCACCCTCGAATCCAGCGGCAAATCCGACCAAGAAAAACTCCTCGACGTCGTCGGCGGCTACAAAGAGCGCCAAAACCAAGTCTCAAAAGCCGCCATCGAAAACTGCGCTGATCTGCAATACGCCCTGAGTGAATGTTTCCGCACGGGTGGCTGGAAGAGCCGGATGAGCATGTGTAGGGAGGAGAACCAGCAGTTGGGAAGGTGTGTGGTGATGCAGGGGAAGTTGCTGAGGGCGTTGGGCTATTTGAGCTTGTATGAGCGCAGTGAGGAGGAGAGTGAGAAGATTCAGATGCATGCGGATGGGCTTTTTCATGATATGTTGAGAAGAGAGGAGGTTGCGAAGCAGGCGAGGGAGAGGGGGGAGAAGGAGCCGGTGTTTGAGCCGTTGCTTAAGGGATTTGCTGTCGAGGAGAATCAGGAGAGCAGAGAAGACCAAGGCGTTATGGCGGCTGTGATGAAGACGGCGGGCGAGCGAGCGGACAGAGGGGAACGTGTGTCGTATGATTCGTTGCCTGATAACCTAAAGGCGAAGCTGAAGGGTGCAAGATTAAAGGGCAAAGAAGGTGATGAGCTTGTGTTGGCGAAGCTGGAACTAGAGGAGGATATTGCGGTACGTTTGGATCTGGTGAGGAAGCTGAATGATCGGTATGTGCAGGAGAAGAGGGAAAGAGATGCGAGGAGGGAAAATGGAGAGGAAAGATTTGGTGATATGGTCAAGAGGTATTTCGATTTCAGGAAGTATCCTACTAATGAGGAGGGAGCTGCTGTCTCAAGGCCGGAGGAGAGTTTGAAGTGAAGGATACAAGGACGCAGTACTTCCACGGTATCGCAGGACTTCTACGAACGACTGGATGTAGAAATGCTAAAGCAGAAGAAAGAAGGATGCATACACCAAGATTTCGAATAAAACTTGGCTGGTATATCATGTCGACAGCCTCCGCCGCACATCACGCATTCATGTATACGCCGCAATCACAAGTTATCGCCACAGTCCATCCTCGCTTGTAATTGACAGCAGCATCAGACCGAGCTTGATTCACCACATTCACACGACCACCATCATCATCATATCTACACCTCGACCAGATTTGTCGGCCGCAGCAGCCGCGTTATTGCTTGTACCTCGACCTCACCTCATCTCATTCCACGTCATCAAAACTCGACCTCACCACGCACCATATTATCTCATCTCAGTGGCCTAAGCCTTCATCCTCTTGTCCCCACGCCAACAAGATCCCAGCGATTCGCACCAGATCGGATCCATGCACTAACCCTGACCACGTCCTCTCAACACTTTGACATGGACCTGCTCAAGATCGACGGATGCTGTAAGCACTCTAACACAATCTGTCTGCATGTCGTGACTTGCAATTTCCGGCTACATTCGGTGCTGGATGAAGGTCGACTTACCTCTGTCTCCGACTATACCAGCCCGTGCAAAGTGGTGCAAGGCGAGGCAAGGTGAGGCAAGGCGAGGCAAGGCAAAGCGAGACAAGGCGAGAGGGGAACATGCATGAGAACGAGCGTGATACCTTCGACCACACCCCATACAGCAAGCTAGCAGTCGAGTTTTTGATAGTTCGGAAGAGCAACGGTGCTTTTGCAGGAATCTCAAAAATCACGAAGTCAATACAGGATATATGAGGAACTCCCGGTGGAATGAGCCTAACTATTCCAACAACCGCTCGAAGTATCCTTGAAACGAGGCCCCGTTGATGATGGTGGTAACAGCCGGAATCGGCGTGCACGCTGCGAGCAGAATCTGTATTGTAAACTTACAGGCGAATCTTTGATAGAGTTGCATGTTAAAGTATATATCTTAGTAAAAGGTAGTATGCGAATAGTTGTAAGATAGAGCTTTAGTGCCGATACAATGCTAATGCGATGCAAAGATTGTCGAGCTTACAATGACGTTGATACTTGGGAGGTCCACCTGACTGCCTCTACAGTGATTCTGTCTCGTCCTGTTCAATTGGGGTACGGACTCCAGGAAGCCATGCAGTGCAGCCTTTCCAACGATCGACAATGATATCGTCTTAGCTCTGATTCTGATGTCCCTTGTTGTCAACAGAAACGAATCTAGGTATGGGCATGTTGTTACTGGCGCTGAAAACCAGGAGTGCAAGCTTTGGACGACTACCCGGGTAATGCCCGATATAGACGGTTTGAGCATCCGATGCCGGCTCTCGTGATCAAGGTCTTCCGAGACGACATCGACAATCTCATGAGGTAGTTGACGATTGCCCTGTAAAAGAGAGTACGAGGTTTTACATGCAGGTGACAACCTGCCGACAGGTGTCGGCGCTCCTTACTATCATGTCACTATGACACGGAATGCTTCTGCTTATTCTTCCCATGCTACTTTATCGACTACAAGACGGCGCGCGGCTTCGAATTGTATGTGGTATACTCGAAGACAACAATCAACGACATCAAGCACCGTGCCGGCGGCTGGGTGTAGAGTCAAATTGATCCCTTTAACAATAGCATTGTGGAACGCTTGTGTTCCACGTCGCTCAGCGAGGACATCAGCGTCAATGAGGAAAGCCAACGAATCGTTCTCGTCTCGAGTGTATTCTAGCTTCTTGTGATGGAGCCAGCCAAGAGAGAACCTGAAGACGTGTACATTCTCATCAATGAAGTTGAAAGTGCCAGGCTGTGCTACTTCATGATCGCTCTTGAATAGTATGGAATATTCGTGCACCACGTCGCTCAGCAACGACGTAGACGTCGATGCAAAGCAGAAGAACGAGGGACAGGGGACGAGCAACATAGCCAACCTAGTCATCATCCCAACAAGATCTGCATAACAGCCCCTAGATCGGCTACTGATCCAGTCTCTCGCTTAGACTCTCTGGTGCTCTTTCTTACTCACTGTTCAAAACATGACTTTTCGGCCCACAAGTCATCAATCATCTCTTGATCTTCATTTGCCTGGTTTGGAACAGTAGAAGGGTCGATGTTCTCCTGATCGGTCAATCTGGCAATGATGTCCTTTGGCGAGGTTTTGGTCTGTAATGCAACACTCACGATGGCCCCTGCCTGCTCGTCGTTCTTGGTAGTGATGGGACCAGGTCCCTCTGGACCTTTGTACACGGCATGGAGGACGTTTTTCATGCTCTCATCGTCACTCATGACCCTGGCCATCATGCGGAGTACTGATTTGCTATACCATGCCTCAGGGTCACCATAAACATTTATGAACTCAGTGGCACGAAAAGCATTGCGCCACTCGCCAAGGTATGAGTCCATCAGGTCCCCACCAAGTAAGGCACTACTGACACCAACAACAGACATATGGTGAAAGTAAAAATACTTAGGGTGCGGTCGATTATCATCCATGAAGACGAGATACTCGCCAAGAAGATGCTTGCGATTTCCTACGACAGGGATTCTTGGTCGTGTCAGAGGGTGGGAGTGCGTTCAGTGCTGGGGAACTTCTCAGGGAGTGAGACTTTATGTAAGACGGATTTGTCCGAGATGTAGTAAGACGGAGATGGTGAGGAGGACAGAGGTCCTCATAAAGGGAATTGCGTGGGGTGCTGCAGGACTTCACCAAAGTTGCTCGCCTTACCTAAATCGAATTTATCCAAGATGCAGAAACATCAAGATGTTGAAGAGGATGGAGGTTTCCACGAAAGGAAAGGAAGCGCGTGTTGGTTGCTGGAGGACTTTTCAAAGACTATTACCCTTGTACAAATTGATCTTGTCCGAGATGCAGTGAGATGGAGATACCGAGGAGATAGAGGTATCTGCAAAGGAAAAAGAAGCGTTCAGGACGAAATTCCGCAACATCCTTTTCGTTCCACGGCTGTACTCGATCCCTGCTTGCCAAGCAGGCGGTCGTTCGTAACTTGTCATCGATATGAAAAGCTGGTTGGATGGTTGAAGCACCATTTGGTATTGGGAAGACTTCTGTTCCTTTTGGTATTCGGTACCCAAGGATCAAGAAGCGTGTGTCGATTCCTGGTAGACTTTGAAAAGACTACTGACTTATCCAAATTGGCGTTGTCCAAGGTGCGGTGAGATATAGAAGTCGAAGAGCATGGAGGTATTCATATTGAGCGAAAGAGTGCGTGTCGGTTGCTGAAGGTATCTTTCCTCGCGTTGAAAGCCGGAATTTAGGCAAATGTAAAATCGCACGACCTATGATCTACCCCATTGCACACATCTTTTTTTGAAATCGTAGACCACAGTACCTGCGAAGGTAAGTTGCCCGGCGGGCCCGATGCTCCGGAACACTATAACCTGGTCTACTGTGCCATTCTTGAGACCATTCTTCAGGATACCTCGCTTTATATCCTCAAACAACAAAGCCTCCTGGTCCACGAAGTTGTTCCAAGTCTCATTCTCTTGCCAGACAGCGCCTCCTTTTTTGAGACGCTGCTGGATCAACCTTCCATTTTCAGAACGATATTGGGTTTTCTGTGTAGGTGCATAGGTCCAAGCACCACCAGAAGTTTCTGGTATAGCCACAACTCCACATGCGGAGCTGTCGACGAGAATCTTATGTATCATACTCTTCTCTTCGGCTCAGGCGTCTCCGTGGCTAGCAGAGCCTGTTTTCGTACGTAGAAATTACTAGGACTCTTTCTTATAGACGTCTTACTATACAGCATCCGCGGATTCTGAGCAGGTGCCACCACCTTTCTTATATAAGGAATGGATCTCGTCGCGTATTTCGTTAATTCCCTTTTTTCTGACTTCTCGATGAAGCTCCTTAAACACGTCTTTCGTGTGTCTTTGTACTGCATACGCTCGGCTAGTGTCATACCGGCGAGGCGAAGGAGGAGGTTCCAAATATAGATATTCGTGAAGTGGTCGGACCGCTAATGCTGATGATAGCTAGCATCGACTTAGAGTGTTTGTTCTGACATATTGTCTATCGGCGATGAGGTGGGTCAATGAAGGGGTATTGAGTGAACGAAAACCACAACCTGGCCAGCCTGGTCGTCAGCCCGACAGTAGAACAAGAAAACGAGGGACCAGGGACAAACAACATGGCCAGCCTACTCATTAATTCGACAATTAAAGAAAAGACAAAGCACTCCTTCTTATCTGCGTAGCCTTGAAAGAAATGTGTTGTTCCATCTGTCTTATTCTGTCTGCGCTTCCAGTTCTTGTTAGTTAGGGTTTGTGTAGCCCAGAGCTGGTGTGAAGTATACCTACATGTATTTCGTAAGTCTCTAGTTGCAGGCAGGCTCACAAATCCCCGTGATCAGCCAGAGGAGAAATCGTGACTTCAAGGTGTTGTGTATGCCTAGAATTGGTGTGAAGTGTACCTATATAGTTTTCGTGAGTCTCTCGTTATTGATGTCTTCACGCATCCCTTCCGTCATATATTCAGACTAATAACCTCTCACTCGATGGGCTTACTTTCTTCTGTGGGCATGACGGGCAGAAACGTCATGCGACTCACGATCATCGCCCTCTTACCCACTTTATCAGTAATGATATCGTTCTCCTATATCTCAGATAAGCTGGAGTCGATTGGTTTCTTCTTGGCCAAAAAAGGTCGGTTGCAATACCAAGACCTGGACCTTGCGGAAACAAGTGCGAATGTACAGCGTCTTCTTTCTTGAGATAGACCCGGACCCGTTGTTGAGAACAACCTTGTTCTTGAATGGGTGATCCGACCCGAGAAGATTTCTTAGGGCAGGTTTCCAGACTTGGCCAGCCTGAAGAGCGTTACGATCAGTCTCTGGTCTTCTGAGCCCAGACATTATGGTGAGATTGCCAATGAGGAGATTTCATATCGATCTGTCTACATCCGTCCAGGTCTTCCATTGCGAGGCAGCGTCGATCATCTCTGCGTTTGATATTCAAGTGCCTTGTTGTGTATGCCTAGAATTGGTGTGAAGTGTACCTACATGTTTCTCGTCGGCCTCTCTTTATCAAATAGGTTCAAATATCCCCTTCATCTATTCAGAGGAGAAAATGGTAAGAGTTGTTGTGAGCAGCCTAGAGCTGGTGTGCGAAGTGTACCGCGATACTATTCATTCATCGTGAATCATCTATGGTTGCCGATATCTCGATCAGCATTGCTGAGGAGTAGATCTAGCTTCTCAGACTTAGACACCGCAAAACAGGCCATGATGCGTGCTGATACCTCCCAGGTCCTGTAACCTGCTGATATCCAGTCCCAATCCTAATCAAGGTGGTGGTGGTGTGGTACTGAAGAATCGTATCTCAGTTTTGTTCTTCTCCTTTTCCATTTCCTTTTCTCTTTCGTTCCTGTCTTCGTGTTCTTACGATAAAATTTGGTGAATTTTCTGTTCCGTGTGATTTCTGTCTTGCTTTGCTCCCCCAGAATACCGGATGGTCGTTCATAGTTTTACACCCAATTCGAGCTGTTGCGAATTCTCAGCATGTTCTGGTTATGATCCCACTACTGTCCTGTGCTCTTGTATGGACGTCTGTGATCTTCTTCGAGGAGGACAATCGAATGATTTGTGAAGTAATGTGGGAGAGTTTTGACCTTAGCTAAATTGGTAGGAACGATCCCGCAAGTGAATGAAGCACGAGCAGGCATGAGAATGAGAATGACATTGTAGTGTCTACTTGTGTGCCGGGCTGCTATGATTTAGACAGTGTATTATAAAGCGACGACTTATGAGACTTTAAAAGGGGAAGACGCTGTACAATTTAAGTGTCCAACCTTTGTCGCTGAAGAATGATAGTTTGGTGACATTAGCAGGAGATTTCAGAAATGCTTTGGAGGAGCCTGATGCTGTCCGTACAAATCAATGATTTTGACGCGTGGAGATTGCTGTAGTAAATTGTGTTTTTCCAAGAGATCGAAGTCCCGGCGACAAGCCACTCCGAATTAACCCATCGATGTGGCCGAACTTGCATCTGCTGTACTTTGTTCACACACATGATGGTTAATTGTCCCCTACTTGCGTAGCCAATACCTTAGGTCTAACGCGGGCTATATATCGGCGAAAAGTTACAATTTCTAAACCATCTTGATCAACTGACTTTCCTTCCATAGTAGTCCAATCAGTCTTCGATATCACTAGATTTGGATATCGTCGAAATAGCCTCCGAACTTGAGCAACTTGTCGTCGTCTGTCATTTGCATTTGTGTAGGAAAACCGACCTAAGCCTGGGCCAACACTTATCGAGCAAAGTCTGAGATCTGCTTCGTCAACATCGTCGAGTAAGAAGCGTATAGATTGCTTCAGAGAGTCATGATTCGGTTCGTGCTTGGCCAGCCATTCCAGAATTGAGTTCGCCACCAAGTCCATTTTGGATCCCTGTATATAGTCAAGGACTTGAATGTGTAACTGAGCCGAGGGTAGTCGTGGGCTTTGGTCACGATTCCACCAGTCAAGCAGTTTTGTCATATACTGTGCATTATTAGCAAAGGTTCTGTCATCCAGTCTCGGGTCTTTTGCGGGAATGAGGACTCTGCACTGAGCAAGTTCGACGAGCAGCTTTTCATCCTTCGGAATTTTACTGAGCGTGATGTCAAGGGCATGTCTTATTGGCGCATACCCCAAGGGAAGATAGATGGGAACGTAGCAATATATGATCAATTTCGCTTCGGCGTGAATGTCGTGATTCACAAGCATCATATTGTGCAATGTATGACGGTAAATTACAGAAGTCGTGACTTGAAAGGGTAAAGTTTGATCGCAGAGTGATGTAGTCTTGCAGTGTTTCTTGATTTCCAGCGTGCTGCGCAACCTTAGCGGTCCAGTGTCACTACACGACATGGCTGCAAATTTGTAGATGCGGTCGCGCAGCTCAGAAGGAAGAGACATAAAGTCGAAATGTGACGACGAGCCATGGTCAACCACAGCTGTCGAGGCATTCATCTGCTCGACCATGCCTGCTGAACAGCTGGTGACTTCTGTTGTTGTAGAGCAAGCAGAGCAATATGTGCAGGCGTAGATAAGAGACTCGCACGATACAAAAAGAAGGCAATGTAGACACAATTCTGAAGGTTACAGGATTAGGAAAGGGACGTGTTGTTGAGAAGGTGTGTCAAGGTGTAAGCGAGGCGTGAGGAGCGAAGCATTGTTTCTGACTCGCGCAGGGGCGATGCACGTGGTTCCAGGAAATCGATCCGGCAAGGCAACAAATTGCCTGAGGTAGCGTCATCTTCTTCTGTCTTTCTATGCTTTCTCCCTCAACAGTAGCAACAGCAACATACAAGAAGTGGTCTCTTAAAAATCAGTCCGTTACCTCAATCGATATAAGCTGCAGCATGTCAGGCTTCCGTGGCACAACTGCATTCACGCCTGCATTCATACGTGCAGTCGCCGCTAGACAGCTTCGAACTTCATCTGGTCCTTTATCAGGACGAGCAGTAGCACTTCTCATTCCTCGGAGAGCACAACATACAGATACTTCCTCGTCGTCGTCAAACGCTCCAGGGAGCTACCCGCCACCAGGCTTCAACTCCGAGCAAGCAAAGAAACCACTCCCTAAGAAGGAAGATCAGACGGAATCGCAGGCTAAAGCCGAGGCTGAGGAGGCATCGAGCACTCCGTTGGAAGATGCAGCCAAAGTGCTGAATAAATCGCAAGTCCCAAGCGAAGTTGGTACGCTCGAAGCCACAGCTATACCCAGAACACCAGCACAAGATGCCAAGGTGATGAGCGAGCTTTCTGCAGAAAGTGCGACAGTAGTTGAAGCACAGTCTGCACTTGGCAAAGATGTGGAAGTGTTGAAGAAGAAAGGCGAGAAGAAGTTGACGCTATGGCAAAAGGTTAAAAAGGAGGCGGCACACTATTGGGATGGTACGAAGCTTCTCGCCACTGAAGTTAAGATCAGTACGAGGCTGGCGTTGAAGATGGCAGGTGGGTATGAGCTCAGTAGGAGGGAGAGCAGACAGGTACGAATCACTTTCCAGCATGTGATCCAACAGTAAATACTAACTTTTCATTTCCAGCTGGAACGTACAGTACAAGATCTAGGTCGTCTGGTACCATTCTCAGTCTTCGTTATTGTGCCCTTCGCAGAATTGCTGTTACCAGTCGCACTTAGGCTCTTCCCCAACATGCTGCCTTCTACATACGAAGGTCAAAAAGCCAAAGACGCCAAATCTACCAAGCTCCGAAACAACCGCAAGGAAGTCAGCAACTTCCTTCGTAATACATTGAAAGAAACCGGTCTTCCGGTGAGTGCTGCAAGTGCCCAGTCCAGTGAATTTGCCGAATTCTTCCGCAAGATTCGCGCTACTGGTGAATCACCTAGCACCGAAGATGTCATCAAGGTCTGCAAGGTCTTCAAGGATGATCTTACTCTCGACAACTTGTCGCGCCCTCAGCTCGTTGGTATCTGTAGGTACATGAATCTCGGCACATTTGGCACGGACGCTATCTTGCGTTATCAGATCCGCCATCGTATGAGGCAGATGAAGCGCGATGATCGTGCAATCGCATACGAGGGTGTTGGTTCTTTGTCAGTTCCGGAGTTACAGAACGCTTGCGCCTCGCGCGGCATTCGTACACACGGCATGTCACCAGGTCGCCTACGTGACGACCTCAAGCTTTGGATTGATCTTCGTCTGAAGCGTGGTGTTCCCAGTACACTGCTTGTCCTGTCCAACGCTTTCGTCTACGCATCAGGTAAGGATAACGAGTTTGAAGGTCAAATTGAGGCATTACAGGCTGTACTGGCATCCGTACCAGAAGAGCTCTTCCACGAGATTGAGTTGGAGGTGCACACAGCCGAGGGTGCTGCAACGAACAGACAACGTCTAGAAGTCCTCAAAGAGCAGGAGGAGCTTATTGAGGAGGAGAACGAGCAGAATGAGGAGAACCAAGGAAAGCCAGCGCCAAAGGATGTCGAGAACATTGATGAGAAGGAGGAGGCTGCTCAAGCAGCACAGGCCAGCAAGGATGCTGCGGCTAAGGAGGAGGCAGACACGAAAAGTGCACAAGGTGGCGAGGTCAACGTTGGAGATAAGAAGTGGACGAAATGAAGCATTGATTGCATTTCAAGGTGTTTTGCATAAAGACCTTTCGACAAGGCATTATAGACACAACTCCACTGTATAGATGATGTAAGAATAATGACATACTATCTTTTCTTGCCAGTTATCTTCTTCATGTAGGATATCATTTGGTATGAGTATATCGAATAAATCTCACGAAGGAATGTGCCAAGGCTGACGTCATCGAGAACAACAATCTGAAACATGTTTGAAACCGAATTGCTTGTTGTAACAACGCTTGAGTCCAATCTCTCATCACAATGGGACAAGATCATTCTTCCACTGCTAGACGAGAAGTGACGCCAGGTCCGTACACACTATGTACATTGCTTCCACCCTCTGACTGAACTCAAGACTAGAACAACTCACCCAACACCTCGCCCTCACTTTCTCCAAGAAATGCTATACCGAGCTTGAGCTTTACTGCTTCAAGCAAGTCTTTCGTAGTCTAGCCGACACTGAAGCTAGTGTCGGCCGATACTGGACTGAAGCTACATTATGTCGCTTCCTCGAACTGCCGGATGTCCTCGGTGTAGGACCAGTACTGTTCCAGATGGCTACATACCTAGGTGTGTTTCCATGCTCGAGCTTAGCACCAACAATGATGACGATGGAGGCGATGCTTACGACTATTACGCTGATGACTGGACGGTATAAGAGTATTCTGAAGAGAGGCGAAAGAGACAGGAATAGACTGCTGTACGCAGCGGCTGCCGTTTTTGATAAGAAAATCGGGGATATCATGTCGAGTGAAGAAGCACTAGAGGAGACTCTGAAGGGAGTTCAGGGATTTGCAATCGACAAGCCGAAGGAAGACACAATTGAGGAAGACGATGAAGACGAGCTGACAATGTCAGCTCTGGATGAGCTTGATGCGGTTGGTGCGGTAGGACTTGCTGATCAGCCCAAGATACGACATTCGATAATACCGATGGACAACTTTCTACGGCTAGTCCAGCTCCTACTTCTTATAGCACCACTTGACGCCCTGGAACCAGTTGCAGCGTACTCGGATCAGCTGTCTGAAGACAATTTGAAGATTTTGAGAGATGTTGCGACTGCGATACTGGCTTCATTCGACGTGGAGGGGCGACCGGGGATAACATATAAAGCTTTCACCGCAGTGATACCAAATACTCTCCCACACCTATTTCTTGGACTAGACGCCTTGTTTGAGCACTTCTTATACCCGCGAGACTCGGATCCGTCGAGAACAAAAGACACTACCATCTCGGCACCTTCCTCACCAGTTCAGAGCTCTCAAATGACTGCAGAGAAGCAGAAAGCTCTTCCCCCCCTCTTACCACAAGATGGCGATATCCTGAATCGAGCTGTCTTGTCTCAACTATCCTTCTTTATCACACCAAGTACACTTTTCCGACGATTACACTACCTCTACTCTGGCAACTCACATGGCTTTTCACTACAATCGCTTGAGAAACACGTCTTTACATGGCGAGCTCCAACCATTCTTCTTGTCACAGGCACTCTGCTACCTGCAAACCCAACAAACAGCAGAGAACGTGGCTTTGTAGACTCGCTTCCACCCAAACGGTACCCCAACAGCATGACAAATGGTGTAGGTAAAAGAGTGACCTACGGCATCTACCTGACCACTCCCTGGAAATCGACACACAAATCCCATTTTGGCGATGCTTCAACCATGCTTTTCCAGCTCTCGCCTACACATGATGTCTTCCGCGCATCCACAGTCAATACAGAATATGGTTCTTACACCACTCCAACAGGCGCAAACTTGCATGGAGGCATCAACTTCGGCAGTCCACTACCCATGTCAGCCGGCTCGAAGGCGTCGGCAACACATGGTAGTTCATTATCACAATATGTACCGCTCGGACCAGTCTCGCTCTTCCTTGATGACAGTCTCGAGTTTGGTGTCTTTACACATACAGCCGCAGGTGGCGGCAGCTTCTTCCCAAGCGTCAGCCCAGCACGAACTCGACCAGCAGGCGCACAAAGTACTGCGGCTTCGCCTACACAGGCTGCTGATGTCAACACAACCGCTGCCATCGGACCTACCGCTCGTCGAAGAAGCCGTGCCGGATCGCTTGCTTCGCAATTAGGTTCTCCAACCTCCCCTACCTCAACTTCGTCGGCCAATGCAACACCTACGCCAGCTACAAACACTCGTACCGGAAGTGGTAATAACTGGCAAGATCGATTCGAAATTGAGGCACTGGAAGTGTGGGGTTGTGGTGGAGATGAGGAAGCGGTTCGAAGGAAGAAGCGGATAGACGACGAGGAGAGAGAAGCAAGACTGAGGAGGGAGGCAGTGGCGAAGACCGGGGATGTGGATGCTGATAGAGAGATACTACGCATGGCTGGATTGATAGGCCACGATCAAGGAGGCAGCATGGGATGAGCGGAGGGCGAGAGACAGGCTTGGCATTGATAAAGTGCAAGGAAAGATGTCTTTGATAGATGCATTGTTATGAGAGCATGAATAGCACCTGAACTCGTCAATGAGCTGGCTGCCTCTGCTTGAAGATTGTCTATTGATTATGGGCAGTGCTGTGCCGATGGCCCTTAGTGCCCCACACGGCTGTTTTCTTCGGCAATAACCCGTACCCCTCCTTTGTAACCACCAATGTTGTTCGCTATACAACAGCAGCACATCCACAACCACAACAACATGTCGATATTACCTACCTAAGTCAAGTTTTACATATATAGATGACATCTGATCCCATTGAAGTTTGCGTTACTTTTATCAAAACAAACTGCCAGGGAAGATGACCACAGAGTCCACAACAGATGTGTTAGTAAACCTCCAAGATATACTGTGAAATCAATGACTGAGAAAGAGGTCTAGGTTGGTTGTAGGAGCCGGTCCTGCAGGGTGAGTAGTTCTTGCCCATTCAAGCGCTTTTGTAGATGTTGATGATAGAGGACAGACTCATGCTTGCGACATGGCTTTCTAAACTGGGTGTCAAAACAAGAATAGGTTGGTGATTTCATGTGTTTTCTTTCTGTTCGTTGCTCTCGACATAGCCTGCAGTAACTCAAGCAGCCGTCCGATGATGATGACGTTCTTGGTATCTGCATCTTTTTTCCAGTAAAAGATCTGTGAAGACTGTGATTACCATACTTTTAGGAAGCGCAAGAGTGCCCCTGTTCCGTTCGTGTACTCCTGCAATCGGCGTCACAGCCTGTCTCTCCATCAGCCCGTCTCTTCGTCCCTATCTCCTCTGCTTCGACTGATAAAGTTCTTCGAACACAGTCGACAAACGCGGCACCAAGATCTTCGCTGGCCAAGCCGACGGTCTCCAATGCCGCACCCTCGAGATACTAGACTCTTTTGGCATCGGCGACCGTGTCTGGAAAGAGAGCAACCACATGCTCGAGTTCTGCATGTGGAACCCCGACCCTTCCACTGATACTCTCCGTCGCTCCGATCGCGTGGCCAACACCCCTGTCGGACTATCTCGTTATCAGGAGTGTGTGCTACACCAAGGACGAATCGAACGTTTCTTCTTGGACGCCATAAAAGATCACTCGGGTGGCAAGACAGAGGTGGAGAGGGGTGTGCTTCCGGAAAAGCTGGAGTTTGACAGGGCGAGTGCTAGTAAACATGGAGAACAGGAGTATCCGATTGAAGTCACGCTACGCTATTTAAGTGAGGAAGAAGCGATGCCGAAGCAGAGTGGGTTGGGAGTGAGCGACGGGTTGTATAGAAGTAGTCTAGCAGAGGACGATACGCAGGATATGTTAAGGAAGAGCAAGCATGCTGGAGGTGAGACGGAGAAAGTGAGGGCGAAATATATGGTAAGTCGTTCAACATTGCTAAGCAAGTATTCAATGATACTAACCCAGTCTTCAGGTCGGATGTGATGGCGCGCATAGCTGGACGAGACAGCAGCTTGGGAAAGAATTTGAGCTGGAAGGAGAAGGTTAGTCTGAAATACAGTTAACGAGGCAGCACAAATAGATTTGTCTAACAACGGATAATAGCAACTGACTATATTTGGGTACGTCTCGCGTAAATGGCTTGCCACCTTCTCTGCCTAGATCTAACAACATTCGCAGGGTGTGCTCGATATCGTTCCAATCACAAACTTCCCAGACATACGTATGCGCTGCGCGATCCACTCCGCTTCAAGCGGTAGCATGATGGTCATTCCGCGCGAGCATGGTATGGTAAGACTATACATTCAGCTGACAGAAGTCAAACCGGACGAAACAGGGCGCGCAGACAGGTCTCAAATCACGCCTGCCAGTATCCTGAAAGCAGCTCAAAAGATTATCCATCCTTATGAGCTTACGTACGAGTACTGCGACTGGTGGACTGGATATCAGGTCAGTTTAAGGCACGAGCTGCAGGAATTTTGGCAGATTGGGATGCTGATTTGTTGCAGATTGGGCAGAGAGTGGGTAAACGCTTTGACGACCACAACCGTATCTTCTTAGCTGGTGATGCTATACATACCCATTCTCCTAAAGCCGGTCAAGGCATGAATGTATGTTATCATCCTTGCCAATTTGCCTCGACACAAGCTAATACGCACTCCTCCAGGTTTCGATGCAAGATACCTACAACCTCGGTTGGGTAAGTTATGCTCTTCCCTTCCACTCCTGCTACCACACTTTCAGAGTCTGCACGCTATCCTCCCTCACTAATCCGAAATCACATCATCCCTCATTCACATCAATCAAATGACCTAACCAATCCCCTCACAGAAACTCGCACTCGTCCTCAACGGCATCTGCAAACCGGACATCCTCAGCACCTACGCCACTGAACGCCGACAAATCGCCCACGACCTCATCGCCTTTGACCACAAATTCTCGCGTCTCTTCTCCGGCCGCCCCGCCAAAGACGCAATGGACGAAGCCGGCGTAAGCATGTCCGAGTTCAAGAAAATCTACCTCCAAGGTCAGGAATTTGCAAGCGGCATTGCCGTCGATTATGCTCCAAGCGTGCTTGTTGCAAAGGAGAAGCGGGAGTCGAAGCAGAAGTTGGCGGCGAATGCCAAGGTCGGCAAGAGGTTCCCGAGTGCTTTGGTGCTTAATCAGAGTGATGCAAGACCGTGGCAGTTGCAGCACTGGATGAAGTCGGACGGGAGATTTCATGTTATGCTGTTCGCTGGTGACATTCTGGCTTCGAAACAGAAAGAGCGCATTGAGAAGTGTGCTGAAGCGCTACGCAAACTGCTTGAGCGCTATCAGCGTCCGGGTAAAGCTCTTAACAGCGCCGTACAGATTCTGATCGTACACTCATCACCGAGGCAAGCATTGGAGAATGGCATCTTCGACTTCCCGGAGGTATTGCGTGGGCCTTGTGATCCGAAGATGGGATGGGATTACAACAGGATCTTTGTTGACGAGGCGAGTTATCATGAGGGTGGTGGAAAGGCTTACGAGGCGTATGGTGTCAACAAAGAGAGCGGATGTTTGGTGGTTTGTAGGCCGGATCAGTATGTGGGATGGATTGGAGAGTTGGAAGATGTGGAGGACTTGGGTGAGTGGTTTGAGGGTTTCCTGGTTGTACCGCAGACAGGTGGTGGAGATGCGAATGAGAGGGAGATGGTAGTGCGGAATGGTGACAATGATGTTGATGATGTGACCGGTGGGAAGGTGAAGGATTTGAAAGGTATGCCATTGGATCAGGCTTCTGGTTTGGCTGTGTAGATAGTTGTCAAGAACTGTATTTTGCTCTCTTTGACATCGAATCCTCTTGAATACCTGCGTGATGTTGATATTCTAGCTCGACTCTAACACTAACATCTTCCGAACCTGATCGCCTCTAGCTCAAGAGGTTACACAGAGTGCTTATCTCATGCCTCGTCCAAGTCTTAGTGGTACAAAAGGTCAAAAGATGTATGTGTCAAATTCGGCTCTGAAAGTGTTGTAATCTGCTGAAGCACTCCCTCCAAGATTTTGATATACTCGCCAAATGCTGGGAAGGAAGGCACGAAGGTGTTAAAGCATTCCCAAGCCCCTGGTGAGGTGCTCGCCTAGCTGGACTTGATGATGTATGATGATGGTGACAATGTCAATAACAAAGAATTTCACAAACGAAGATTGTTATGATGTTCCGCGACTGACCACAAAGAGTGATATAATTCGAGGATGTAGAACAGCGCATTAATCAAACGGCAGGACTCCAACTGTGCTGAGGGATCGCCTCTCGCTGACATTTCCTTCCATCAAGGATTGTAAGGTTGTTCCTCCGACCTCGTTCTTATTGATACATACGGATGTGAAACAAAGACTTCTTGCACGTCTTTAATGCATATATGTCGAGGCAACAAAGAAACATCAAGGAAAAGTGGGAGCCCTGCTGCAGAGCTTGATTGTAGGCGTCTTGCATTGTAGCTAGATTGTAGTCCATGCAGGTCTCGTCTGATGTAGTCAACGATACAGACGGATGGAAAACAAAGACTTCTTGCACGCTTTCAATGCGTGCGTCTCGAGGCAACAAGGACGCATTACGGGAGGGAGTGCGCGTTTTGGGTTGTACCTAGATTGCGCTCCATCATCTCGTCTAATGTGGTCAATCGTCTGATGTACTCAATCGTCCAATGTAGTCAATGCAATCGTCTTGACAATGAGCCCACCGCACTTGCACGGACAATGCACGTTGTCCGGAAGGTCTCTTTGTTGCCTTCTGCAGCTTTGTGTCCGTCATTCCATGTGCACAAAGCTTACGATGTTGCATAAACAATCGTATGCATGTTCAGAAGTGCAAGCATCATCTGAAATGCTACAATGTTTGTTGCATTCATATAGCATGAAAACATATTCTCTTCCATCAGTAAAAATGGCTGAGTTGGAGGACTTAGTTCATGGATTTCCTTGTAAGTAATTACCAATTTCCCATGCAAGCAGAGCAGGCAAGGTAAGTAAAGTAAGTATGGGCAAGCAGTGAGCGAGCGACCTACGACTTCCTGGATCCTGGATTCCTCAAAGGAGGTGAGTTCAATCCCCACTCCCAGCTCATTAATTAACCTAACACAACTCTGCTGGCGGAGTTTGATAGGCGCAGATGTGCGCTGAAGTTTTGCCTTTTTTGTAGAATGGAGTGATATCTCCCTGCTATTTTTTAGCCAGCAGCAATAGCGAGATATACTGCCAGGGTAACGGTGGTGCTGCTGGTTAGGTAGAGGCAATAGTGCTGTCGTTGTTGTCGAATTGGTATCATAACCCTAGTGTGTCCTTTGTTTAACTCTTTGTCCACAAAGTCACTCTCTTTTGTCCCCAACAACACTCACACCATACAAAGAGCACAAAGCTCTCCATCTTCTCAACTTCATCCCAACAAAGACGAACAAAGATGTCGCGCCCTATTGAGTACACGGTAAGCTGTGTGATGCTATTGAAACCCCTCACGCCACCTTTAGATCTTGCTGCTACGTCGACAACCTCTTTCTGGTCTCAATCTTTCGGCGTCTGAGACGCGAGTTACGGACACGACGTAGCTGAACACTGGAATGTCAACAGCATGCTTCACATCTTGACCATAGGCTCAATCTTCTGGACAAAGGATGTGATGTTTCAACTCGGCATGAGTGACGATGGCGACGTAGGCTAGATCCGCAAGCTCAACACAGCAGCGGTAGTCTTCACGCCCTAGTCTCAAGCTCGTTTCAGGTACTATCAAGGACAGATCTTAAGCTGAAGCTCAGCTGAGATTGCGACAAGCTCGACACCACGAAAGAGCAGCGACAAGCTTTACACCTGGTTTCAAGCATGTTTCAGACGTTTCGAAGGCTCGCTCACTACCAGGCTAGCTGAGATTCTAAGAACAGGTAGTGAACTCAATAAGCCGATTGAGTATCAGCACCCCTCTCAGCTGGTTCCCGCTCGTTTCAGCGATCACGAAGAGGCTGAATCCTGTATTATCCTTCGCTGAAATTGCGGCAAGGTTCGACACTGTGACCCGGCCTGGAGGAAGATCAGCAAGCCTCACAACCTAGTCCCAGGTGGAATCAGCCACTATTGTTGGCGACTTTTGCCTACAACCACGACGAGATGGTGGCAGCCTTTGAGGACACTTAGCGATTGCCAGAACACCAGCATGCTACACGACTTCGCATCAGCTTCATCCAGACATCTCAAAAGCCCCATCCCAACTAGGCGTTACCAGAGAATACCACAAGACGAAGTCATCTTCGACATCCTCGAATAGTTATAGCAGTCTTCACAACCTATTCGCCAGCTAGATCTTACAACTTTGACGACATATCTCGCTACTCATCTATTGGGATTGACGACAAGGAATATAGGATTCAGAGGTCCGGAGGCGCTTTAGCACTCTTCACACCTCGAATTGACAGGTGGAATTAGACAACATGGTGACGAATCACACCACAGCTACATCTGAGAAGTCGAAGCGCTAGGGCACAGCCAGCAGGTCTGGAAAGGTGGAGCACTCTTCACAGCTCGAAACGAAAGAGGAGGTCGGTATAGTCGTTGATTGTATCTCGTACTGGTCTGGTCTGAGAGATCCACAACCCGAAGTAGACTCATCTTGGAAGAGGCATCAGCATGTTTCACAACCCCAAATCAAAGCTCTGACAGCTCGAAGGCGTTCACAATCCCTATTCAGCTTCGTTCGAGATGCGACCACATCAAGAAAGCTGTAACAAAGCACAGGCGTGACCAGCAGCCTTCACAACCTAGAATTGAGCTGAATTCCGCACTTCAGGAGGCACCTGTCCCAGAGCTAAGCTCGTTGAGATTACAGCAAGGTGGAGGGAATCCACCTGATTCTGAGAAGCCCCAGCACTCCTCACGGCCTCCTCAAAGCTACGATGTGCTAGCTGGCCTCGAAATTCCGAACCAGTCTCTGTTGGGGAGTGGCAACGTCCAGGAAGTTGTTAAGTAGTAGGGAGAAACTGGCAGCACTCCCGTCACTATAGTCTGGAGCGCAGTAACTCTCTTCTGGATACAGGATCTTTCAACGTGACTTCTGGGATATCTGCAGCAGGAGAAGACTAATTCTGAGGCTGGAAAACCACGGCATACCACAGGCTGACTTAATTTGTAGCTCCCAGACAGGACCAGAGTCCCCACAATCAGACTATCTGCATACCTATTTGCCCCCCACCCCAGACCCGACTGGCACAACTTTCCCCCGCGTGAGGGTGGGCAGGCAGGTATGCAGATAGTCTACCGAGACTGGATTTGCGCCGCAGCCGAAAGGTGGGGCGCGTGGTTGGTGCTGGAATTGCCGAGTCTCTACCAGACAGCAAAAGCCTACCAGGTAGGCGAGATGAGGGAGGGGATGACATACGCGGAGTATCTGGCGATACTCGAGAGAGTTCTGACCACCAACTAAGGAACGTATGATAAGATCACGACTTGGGCGCCACATCGCACAAAGTACCACAATTCTTGCAAGTCCTCTTCTCAGTGTCTGCCTTGAAAGCATTCACCGCCTCCTTGATCTGAGTACCCAAATTGGTGCAATGAAAAGCCTCCTCGTTCACTTTGTTACCACAATTCTGGCAATACCATCGCAGACGATCAAGACTCTCTTTCGGTCGAGGCTGCTCAATCACGATACCGACAGTGTCAGCAAAGCGTACAGGATTGTGTGGTGTGTTCGGAGGCAACAAGAACATGTCTCCCTCATTGATCGTGATATCCCGAAACACCTCTTTCCCAGTATTATCTTGGTCGATTGTCTTTAAAAGCATAGCGCCTTTGTACTGATAGAACCATTCACAGGTCTCATTGACATGGTAGTCCGTCCTGGCGTTGGGACCGCCAACAATCTTTTCATATATTAAAATCCGCAGCTCGAAAAGTGCAAGTCACAGCACATACCATAACCGTAACATTGTCGTTATATACGCAGTAGTTGTTGACTGGTGGTTGCAGAAGGTGGGAGTTCTCGTTGAGCCTGGCTTGTTCTCAGCACAATATACATTATACCTCTCCCCTGTCTTTACACACCACTTGGGCAGGTTCATCGGATTGGCTAGCAATGATCTTCGAGTTGTGGTTGAGAAGCTAGCATTGAACAGAGGACGTCGTGGTGTGTGGCGAGAAGCGGCTGTACGAAGCATTGCAGTCGCACGAGCAGCATAAAAAGGTCGAAGGGTCTGCATGACGGAAGCTTGGAGGCGGTTGAAACAGGGGCGAATTTCAAGGACGATTTGACGTTGATTTGGTAAGTGAGGTTGTGTTGGTGGTGGTACAAAGTATGACATGAAGTCAAAAACCTGACTCTTACTCTGCATACGGAAGGTGCTCGACCGAAACTCAAATCACCACTACTGGACTCGACCTTCCTCCGCATTCCTCGATACGAGCTGCAACTTAGTTGGACAGAGACACCTTCATCTACATCAAATCTAGCAGGAGCAATTGATGCTGGTCATCAACGACATCGCCTTCTAACCTAGTCTACAAAGCCACGCAGCTCCCAGCCCCTTATCGTGCATTACGATTGCGCGCAAGGTCCTCTGCAACAGCTATACACATTGAGCACACCTGCCATCATCACACCTGACCAGCTCACGAGCATCGCACATTCACCCTAAACTGCAACAGAACATCAATTTCCACAATACAATAGTGTCTAAGCAAAAAGCGTCGACCTATACAAGAGCAAAGCATACAAGAGCAAGTCACAGCTCTAAGAGCCATCAGGTTCAAGCTCGTCAACACAAAGAATTATCGATCACAGATATATGGACCACGGAAGTATGGATCACGGCAGTATGGGTCATGGCGGTATGGGTGGAGGCATGGAAGATTCGTGCAGTATGAATGTTAGTGACAATCCAAGCCTCCAGGATCGCATTTCATGATAAGAACACATCTTTGACACGACGATGCAGATGATCTTCACCTGGGATTACAAGAACCTTTGCATCGTTTTCAGATGGTGGCATATTCGGAGTTTCATTGGCCTGCTCATCTCCCTCATCGCTATTGTCGCCCTTTGCGCGGGATATGAAGCTGTTCGCTCTCTGGCCAATCGCTACGAGACGCAATCTGCTGCTATATCCGCACAGCAAGCCCAGAGAATAAGGGAAGACGATTCGAGTACGTATATACAACAGACTTCACAATCTTGGGGTTATGTTGAGGCTCATCATACTCAGATGCAGAAGATGGCTTACTAGTGGGATCAGGCACATCCAAAGCAGGCAGCTGGGCTGGCAACGATAGGGAGAACAAGACAGTCAAAGGAGCGTTCTATGCTGTACAGGTGTTCTACTCGTTCTTCATTATGTGAGACGGTCTCATAGACTCCCGAGGACGCTTGAACTAACGTCTGCATAGGCTTCTTTTCATGACATATAACGGATGGGTCATGCTGGCAGTGCCTGCTGGTGCGTTCCTCGGATACATGCTGTTTGGCAACGGAAGTGCTACAAAGAGTCAGGCTTGCCATTGATGGGATTGAGAGGTTAAGGCATAGATGTTGCCTCATGCATGAATTACGACTTTTCTCTTTCAAGTTCTCAGGCACTACAATCATACCGTCCTTTGTTGATACATCTTTCTCTCTACCCTCACATTCTCCTCTGTGTTAATGCATGCTATATTGTAATTCTATAAAGCTTGCCCGCCCATTCGAGCTCTTCCAGCACATGTCGGATAAAGTTCGGTAATCCGCATACTAACCCTAAGGCTAGCAGGCCAATGGCATCCAGCTCGCTCCAATTGTTGAACACCATCTGATCTCCAGCATTTGCTAACTAAATAAACACAGAGGCCGCGATGTTGCGTGCCGTCATCTCGAGCAGTCGCGCCGTCGTGCGTGGACCCCTTCGCCCAGCGTCCCATGCTCAATGGCAGAGTGTGCGGGCTTTTGGCGGTGCCATGGTGAGATCCTCTTCTCAGCACCATCAGATACTTCATAACTGACAACTGCTCGCAGGGGTACCTTGCCCCAAATGACAACAAGAGAGCCGATCAAACAGTCCTCCCAGGCTCCGAAAGTCGTCTAGCCAACGATGATATCCCAATGCCACCAGTCATCACCTCCACCTCACCGGTACAACCTCTAGCTTCCAGTCCCGACATTGTCGTTACAGCCGCTGCGCCCGATTCTACTATTAGTGTCGTTCCGGAAGGCAATATACCTCTTGCGCCTCCGACTCCTCAAGAAGTTGGCGCGAACGCTCCAAAAATCACCTCAACCACATCCAACACAACTCCTCCTGTCGAATCTCCAACACCAGCAGCTCCTCTCCCACCGCCACGGAAACGAAGATCATGGGGTAGACGCTTTTTCTGGTTGTCCGTGCTCCTTGGCTTCGGCTACGCTGGTTCCGTCTACTACTCCTTAATCAACGACAACTTCCACGATTTCTTCACAGAGTACGTGCCGCTCGGCGAGAGCGCAGTGTCCTTCTTCGAGGAGAGGGAGTTCAAGCGCCGCTTCCCAGATGGCAAGTCTAACAGGATGTATCCACAAATAAGAGGCGAGAACAAGGTTCAGATTTTGGGCAAAAGCGGAGTATCAGCTCGTGTTTCAGAAACGCCAAGTGGATCTGATTTGAGCGCGAAAGGACCGCATACTAGCGCAGTTGCACCCAAGGCGCCGAATGTCCCAAGCACCAGCTCGAAGCCATCTGCACCAAAGAAAGATGTTCCTCCTCCTGGTGCACAAGTTGGTACAAAGACATCAGCTGGGGAATCTGGTGTCACTAGCAGAAGTGCTGAGCCTGCTAAGCCCATAGAATCGACAGCTGTGTCGCGAAAGTCTGCACCAGAACCAGCTTCAGCCGCTCCATCTACCAATCCAGCATCGGCTTCAGGTCCTGTGTTTGCACCTATCCCACTTCTTGATCACATCAATATTGAAAATGCTGCGGATCCCGTTGTACAAGAAATCACAAAGATGCTCAACGATCTGATTACAGTTGTCAATGCTGACAAAGCTCAAGATAAATACGCTGCTGCCCTTGAGAAAGCTAAGGCTGACGTTCACAAGGCCGCCAAAGATATGGCAGCATGGCGCACCGCCGAAGCACAGGCAGCAGAGAAGAAAATCAGAGATACCCAGCTTCAATTCGATGAGGGTGCCAAGGAGCTCCTCAAGCGCATCAAGCAAGAGCAAGATGATCAAGAACTACAATGGCGCAAGGAATATGAAGCCGAGCGCGAACGACTTGCTCAAACTTACGAGAGCAAACTCCACGCCGACATCGAAGCTGCTCAACGCGTTGCCGAGCAAAATCAGCACAACGCCCTCCTCGAACAAGAGATTAAGCTCAAAGAGTTCTTCGCCACTCAAGTCCGCGAGCGGGTCGAAACCGAGCGCGGTGGACGTCTATCCAAACTCACTGAAATCTCCTCGTCCCTCGCCGAGCTCGAGCACTTGACTACGAAATGGAATGAAGTCGTCGACTCGAACCTCAAGACGCAACACCTCAACGTTGCCGTCGACGCCGTTAAATCTGTTCTTGACAGCGCAGATCGTCCCAAGCCCTTTCTCCACGAACTCGTCGCACTAAAGGAGATCGCATCGGATGATCCTGTTGTCAACGCCGCTATTGCTAGTATCAACCCTGCAGCTTATCAACGCGGTGTGCCAACAATTGCACAATTAGTCGATCGTTTCCGACGTGTGGCCGGCGAAGTCAGGAAAGCTGCGCTGTTACCCGAAGATGCGGGTGCGGCTAGCCACGCTGCCAGCTTTTTGTTGAGTAAGGTCATGTTCAAGAAGTCTGGACTGAGTGATGGCAATGATGTGGAGAGCATTTTGACGAGGGCCGAGACGTTCTTGGAAGAAGGAGAGCTGGATGAGGCGACGAGAGAGGTGAATGGTCTGCAAGGATGGGCGAAGGTATTGAGTAGGGATTGGTTGGCTGAGGCGAGGAGGGTGTTGGAGGTCAAGCAGGCGCTCGACGTAAGTGGACTCTCTTTCCTCGCGACTAGTTAACGTACTAACGAGTTTATAGGTCATTGCTACGGAGGCTAGGTTGCAGAGCTTAATGGTCGAATAGACTTGACGAGACAGAATACGCACGCTGAAGGCGTAGAATGGCCACAGCCTATGCATCAATAGGGTGCTCGGTCCTCCGACACAGCCAAACAGTAGTCGGGCTGGCGATGTGCCCAAAAGTTTAAATGATGGCCAACGAATGAGGACAGTAGAATGTATGCCTGTCGCAAGCTTTGTTGATGCTCTGCCTATATCGTCGTGTACATGTGCGGTATCGATGATTGTACAATGCTTCTCAGACAATGATGTACCAATGTCCAACATGGGTTGCATGCATTAACTCGATCATAACTACATATTAACATTACAGAATCTGTCAATATTTGCAATAGGAGAAGGGATAAAACTCCTTAGGTCTCTACACATTCACCAATTGCTTCATCCTTTCACTCATCCTCCCAACCACATTTCAAGTATCCAGCAACGAATCCTTGATATTACCAATCTGTATAGTCGGTACCTAAACACAAAGTTCAATCAGTCATAAGCTTCACACAGAACACAAAGAAGACGTGACTCACAAAATACTGCGAGCCTCTTGCGCGAACCTGCGTCGCAGCTTCATACGCACAGGCCAAAGAAATGAGTTTCTCCTCGCTGAAACGGCGACCGATGAAGGTGAGTCCAAAAGGCAATCTCGGGAAAGACTCTACTAGCGTCTTCCTCGAGTTGTAAACAACGGTAGTGTTGGAGGGGTAATAGCCAAGAGGAACCGAAATGGCAGGATAGCCTGAGCAAGTATCAGATCGGAATTTTTTACGTCATGTTTTCTTCTTTTTGAAAGTGCTTACCAGCGATAGCAGGAACACCCCACGCCTGGTTTGAAGGCAGAATCAAAGCGTCAAGCTTGTACTTGTCAAGAGCGCCGAGGATCGTGCCTTCGCCTCCCAAATAGAGATCTTCTTGCAGCGCGGCAAGGTATGCTGCAGAGTCCTGAGTGAGATTCAAACCGACTGCATACTTCCACACTCCGACGTTGCGATCCGGATAGTCCTCAGCGGGTGTGCTTGTGGTGAAGTTGATGAGGTCCGGAACGGTATGCACGTTCTGCGGATTGCTGGTGAGCAAGCTGGTATAGCGCTCGAAGCCAACGAGAAAGTCGACGCCAAGGACGACCTGAGACTGCCCGTAGTTGCCCCAGCCTGGTATGGCGGAATTGTTGCTGATTGGAGTGACGGGAAAGTTGGCGTTTTGCATGACGGTAGCACCAAGGGATTCCATGATGGCGAAGGAAGCGTTGAAAGCCCGAATTTCTGGCTGGTTACTGGCGTAGCTTTGTACGAAGCTGCTGGGAATGCCTGCGATAGAGGTCAGATGTATTTGCAAGACTATACAGTTATTGCTTACCTATTCGAGCACCTTTCAGCCCATCCGCTGTACAGGATGCAGCGTAGTCGGGAATCGTGTCGAATGGAATGGCGGATGTGTAGTTGTCCAGAGGATCTTTCCCGGCTATCACACTCAACATCGCTGCAACTGTCTTACAATCTTTTGCCATTGGGCCAATAGTATCCTGCGTCTGCGAGACTGGTATGACGAGATGACGCGATGTTAGACCTACTGTTGGTTTCAAACCACAAAGTGCGTTGTTCGATGATGGCGAGAGCTGCATGTATTAGATCAGTCATTCTCGTCACGACATGTCTGGGGCTACCTACGATTGATCCGGATGTCTGCAGGACGATATATCAGCCAAGAAGCCCATCAAATAGCACGAATCTACTGACCTCTGATCCAAGCGTGGCGACTGCTAAGCCAACCGCTGCTGCGACCCCAGAGCCGGAGCTTGATCCTCCAGGATCTGCCAATGGCCAGTACGGACTGGTACACTGGCCACCACGAGATGTCCATCCAGAAGTGGCGTTTGTGGACCGATAGTTGGCCCATTCTTGACGAATCAGTCAAGAAACATGATCAAGCCTGACATAGAACAACGTACGTGAAAGGTTTGCCTTTGCCAGGATTATTGCACCAGCTGCCTTCAACTTGGTAACAATCGTCGAGTCGTTCTGTGGGACCGAACCAACTAGGGCGAAACTTCCAGCTGTAGTGTTCATATATGACTGACTACATCGCGTGTTAGTCGTGCAAGCAATCGGTAGCAGGAAAGTACACACTCCGGACGAGCTGTTGCAATATTGTCTTTGACAATGATTGGGATGCCAAGGAGTGTAGCATTGCTGCCAGTCTTCCGCGCAGCATCGGCAGCAGCAGCTTCCTCAAGCGCATGTGGGTTTACTTCGATGATGGCACGCAGAATCGGCTGAGTTTCCTGTATACGAGCAATATATGCTGCGGTCAGTTCCACGGCTGTGAAGAGACCCTCGTTCAAGCCTGTAAATATCTCATCTAGCGAAGCAGTGAGGAGGTCGGGATAAGGAGATGTGCTTTTGCACAAAGCCCAGGGACTCTCGTCTGGGAAGTGGCCAGGCGGGGATGCATTGGCACGAACGGTGAGTAGAGATAGGAGAAGAGAGGAGAAGGTGGTGAGGAGCTTCATCCTGGATCTTGGCAACGATATATGGATGGAAGAAATATGAAGGATGGAGACAGAAGGTGTGGAGGTGGGATAAGGGGTGTTATATGAGTAGAACAGTGTCGTTTTGCTACATTCGTGTACCTTATCTTTGAGACGCCCAGTCAAGATATCAAGGTGTACTCTTGCTACTGGAACCATGTGCCTCCACCCTTATCTTTGACTTTAGACTGACGATCTTGGTCGAAAGTGGCAGGTGTATGTACGAATGCGGTTCCTTGCCTCAGGCAGATCTTGATGATGAGCTTCAGGCAGCATGAAGACTTCAACTTTCTCATCCTGCAGAAGGTCGATGGAGACGTGATGGGAAGGCAATAGGAAAATGAGGAAGTCGCGTCCTGTCGCCGATGTCGGACCACTTGTTAATTGTGCCGTCGTATTCTCACCTATCCGTCGAAGTTATGATATTGTGTTCCCTATACATGATGACAAGGCTAGATGTTGGAGACGTAGCTGAGACATCGCCGAAGTGGCCCCATGCCAGCAGCACTAGTGCTTACTTATGTGCTTATGCAGATGTCAGATGACTTTCCCGCTTACTCTGTTGCGTATAATGCATTGTCTATCCCGTTCTAGTTGCAGACAAGCAAGCATCAATTGATCAGACACTTACGGATTATGAATGGCACAAGATTCTTGCAAGTATTACCTAGGACATGAGTCTAAAGAGACAGATAGGTAAGAAAGGCCGCACTATCTCCACACCGCTTGTGCTGATATTCTATCAGACTGAAGAGTCAAAGTCGCCTTATGCAAGGGATCGTCGGTCACTCACTCCATCCTCTTGTGGTTGAGCGGCCTCCTCAGAATGCTGTAATCGCCGATGTTGCAACTGGCACTGGAGCTTGGTTGTTTCAGTTGACTGAGACTCTCCCGCCAAACACCACATACATCGGCTTCGACATTCTGCCCAAGGCTTCCCCCATACACCCCCGCCCAACATGTCCTTCGAGAATCAAGATGCGCTCAAGCCCTCCAACAGCAAATGGCATCGTCATTTTGACGTAGTAAATATCAGGCTTCTCCTCTCAGTCATGACAGATGGAACATGGGCAGTCATCGTACGCAACGTAGTACCGCTGCTCAAGCCAGGCGGAGCACTCGTCTGGTTCGAGTTTAACACGGCATCTGTGCAACGCCCCTTGAGAGCAGGTCCAGCATCTTCAGATAATCCGACTGCGCCTGTTCTATATCGACTCGCTACACTGGGACGTCGTGGGCTTGGCAATGGTCGTTTGGTCGATGAGGATGAAGCTATTGCGAACGCGATGAGGGTTATGGGATTGGAGAATGTGGTGACCGACTATGTTGGTACGGACAGGTCGTCAGAGTTTCGCAAGGCATAGACGAAGAATGTGCTCGAGATCATGCCGTTAGTATGTGCAAAATTGGAGGCTGCAGCAGGCGACACAATGGCTATGGAAGAGGCTAATCTCGCCACGGTTTGGGAGAATGCCATCAAGGAAGTAGACGCAGGGTGGTATCTTCGAGCAGATGGTTTCACTGTAATTGGATTTCGACCTAAGGACATTGTGTAATATGATTGGCATGATGTGAGGGATTCAAACTCCGGAATTGGGAAGGGTATAGTGGAGAGTGACGAAGTTTCTTGCAAGTCCTCCATTCCACTCTGTTATACTGACCAAGCAGACCATGCAGGCCATCCTGCATTCCAGTCAACTGCTCTATTTGTGAGCGAATCTGCTCTTCGATCTCAACTTCGCACCATATGCCCATAAGATCCATATCCCCACAACACAGACAGCCATCAATGCTGCAAGTAGAGAGGAACCAGGACCAATGCCGAGATTCGTGAACAGCGGCGTCGACCAGAGGATGCCGCCAGCCGCTAACGAACTTCTGATGACATCGTTTCCAGCAAACAGACTCGCCGTATACTATCAAAACTGAGTCAGCTCGAGCGCCAGAGGTAGAGTGATCTTTACCGACCTTGGGATATGTCATGGGGAGGTATATGAAGATACACTGCGGATAATGAGTGCGTGTACAATCAATATGCCTCAGGAAGAAACTTGCCTGAAAAACAATGAAGACACCAAAAGTGACAATGGCAACGCCAATTGAAGGCACAATCCAGTGAATGTCTTCTCTTGATGTCCAGCCATAAATGAACATTCCCACAGGCATCAGTATACTGGCAAACAACGCAGGAACAAGCCGCTCTTCCGGCGAAACCATGCCATTCCTCTTGATTCGTGCCTCCATGTGGTAATAGAGGTAAGCCCAATAAACAACAGTTGCCAAGCCGAAGCCAACAGCGGCGGCGGAGAATGCGAGGCCCATCTCACCTAGGTTGAAGTGGTATATATCGATGTAGGTGAGGGGAAAGGCCTCGAAGAAGGAGTAGAAGAGTGTATACATAAGTCCGGTATCTAATAGTAGATATTAGTAATGGGGCATCTGGACTTGAGGTAGGAGGTATACTCACAGATTGAAGTGAATGCAATAGCAGGATCAAGTATATTCAATTGCCAAGGACGATAGAGTGCTTCGAAGGCAGTGGCAGACCATGTCATGCTACCTTGGTCGATCTCCGACTGGGCTGTAAGGCGCTTGGTAGGTTCAAGAGCACGGAGACGACGTGCTCGCTGGAGGAGGATCGTGGCAGCATTTGTCTCTGGGAGGAAGAGAGCCATGGCAATGAATGTAGGAGCAGCCAGCCACAGAATCTCCCACAGACTCCAATGCCAATTCTTCGCAGTGATCGAGAAGCCAGATATCAATGGACCTATGGCGGGACCAAGGCATGCGGAGAGTGCCCAAAGTGACAACAGGTATGGGATCTTAACCATTGAGAACATGTCGCTAAGCGTAGCACCTCCTGTTGCGAGTGCGGGCGACCCAAAGAAACCCATCAGAAATCGCAGAACGAGAAGACCACCAATGTTGTTCACTAATGATGTTGGGATAGCAAGTATTGTGAAGATGGCAAATGTTGCAATGTAGATAGGGTTTCGACCGATCGACGGCACTTCACTTAACGGGCTCCAGAGCAGCGGACCGACCCCTGCACAGAAGAGAGTGTTAGTTCAGTTGAGGACTTTCGAAGACCATGCCACCAGTAACATACCATAGCCTACAACGTACAAAGCAAGTCCAAGTGATGACACCGGTGCTGATACGCCAAGTGCTTCCATGACAGCACCTGATGCTGGTGCGTATATACTACCACCAAGATAAACTGCAGTCGTATAGAGCATGATTAGACTGGTAACCACACTCTTCTTCGTAAGGCTCCAATTCTGAGGATTGCTTTGGTCGTCTTCTGTGTACCACGTTACCAGAACCGTGCCGTCATCGAGCTTCTCTGGTATGACAGGTTTCGACACTGTTTGTTGCAGATCGTGCTGTTCCGTAGTATCAAGTTCTGCCTTTGAAGATAGTGCTGAGGCATCAAGTGCGTTGAGAGTGCACGTTGCAGAACTGCACCCTGAGGACATATCGTCTTGCTTTTCGGGATCGACCGTGAGAACGTCGTTACTCTGTGGAATCACATTGGCGGCGTCGTAGAAGGCAGGCACCTGGAAATCGGGCTCTTCTTCCTGATATCGTAAGAGTCGCTTCTTGGTAAAGAAACGGACAAGTTGGCCAACAGCGGCGTCCCGGATGATGTCGGCGACCATTTTTGTGTTGTTCTTGTGCTCTGGTGGTTACGAAAGGTATGGAGAACGAGTATTCAGTCTTAATGCGGGCTTATGTTACAGATCGGGTCCGCAGTATTCGCGAAACCTGACGAAGATATAGAGAACATGGTTAACTAAGTGCTTTGTAAAGCTCCCTACTAGTGCCTCGTGTATTCGTCAGCAAAGGCGTGATAGTCATTTCTCTGCACGGGCATGCCAAGACGTTCCCAAGCACGTAACAATGAGCTCTTAGGACTCATGCATGCAGATGAGACAGGACTCAGTATGTTTGGTCTTGCCATTGGCTTAGATAAGGTGAGAGTCCCAACAAGGCATAGACGTGGATCTCTTGGTTACCGAGAAGCGCTTAGACGCTGAAACAGCGCGAACCAATGAGGGAGTCAGACAGCTCCTGATCGGCTGTGCCTTGACGTTGTGTAGCGCTATGGCCAGGAAAGATCACCGCTGCTAAAATCCTCCTGCTTTGAAATGCAGTCTTGGTATTTCGAGATCATGCTGACAAAGCAAAATCTGATAACCATAATTTTCAATCTTGAAGCTCAATCGCAGAAGACAGAAATCACATTCTTACTAAGGACAACAGGAAAACAAAGATTAAAAGGGAAAAAGGTTAAGCAGTTGTTATTGATTTTCAATACCGGACACGTTTCATGCGGGCGGCGCGGTTTGATTCTTGCGTTAGGCATAGGTTGTGCTAGGGAGCGTTGTTCCTCGCTTAGGGGCTCCAATAGACTGCATCACTGGTCCTTGATACCCGACACGAACTCATCAACCGATGCTCTTCAGCTGACTTGCCATCACTCTGAATGTCGTATTATTATCACGTTGAGGTATTGCTGGAAGAAGCACTCTCCTTCTTGATGACCGAATCCCCAGCACTGACGATGCCATCACTGACAGCAACCACGTCAGACTTGATGACTCTGCTGACGATGTCCGCAGCCTCGAAATCGCCAATTTTCTCTATTGAACCAAGATGTCAGCTCAAAATCACCATCGTACCATTGGGAGACGTCTCATTCCTCCGGCCGAGCTTGACACAGGGGAAGTGCGGGAAGTGCTAGACCAGTTCTTTCAGCCAGAATTGTGACATGTGTATTCGCCTTTGACAGCTAGATGAGTTGAGATGTGACCTACGATCCATCAGGACTGACTCCTCTATCTTTTCAATAACTTCCATGGCCTTCTGCTTCACGGCTGACTCCTCTATCTTTCCAATAATCCCAGCGGCCTTCCACTTGTATGTTTGCATGGCAAGGTACAATAGACCAACGATGATCGGAAGGTCGGTGAGGATGGTCAAGACTGAGACCTGGAACATGTTGCTCGACGTGGGTGGGGTGCTGATACCGAAATTGGCTTGTCCTGTTGATTAAGAACGATCTGATTGTGCCGTAAGCTGGTCAGCAATTTCATCTCGACAGTGTACGTGGACAGCTCGAGAGAAGATTGTGGTGAAAGGATTGACAAGACAAGGTGATTGAGAACTTACAACTAGGACTTATCGAAGGTGAAGATTACGGCTTGAACTAGAAGCTTGAACACTTGTCTAGGTGACTGGAGGGCGCGACGACGAATTCGGCGTGGGAGGAAAGAAATGATTGCGTAAGTATACGAATATTTAGTCCGTGCTGAGATCAGCTTTAGATGAGGTTGATGCCCGTTTGAGTAGGAGCTTGATGCAAAGAATGATGTGAGGTGATTGTTTGACGAACATTCGTTGTTGGAAACGTCAAGTTGAGTGAGAAAGGGGATGGTTTATCCGTCATTACCGAGTGTCAGCTTTGAGGAAGGTGCGATGGAGACCTGCTTGCCGCATGTGTCGATTCTGACCGACCTATTACAATTTTGAGCAGTAATTCTGAAACAACTTTGTTGGTTTACACATTACTTCAGCTTCTGTGTTCCACATCGTATGTGCTTGAGTGTGGTATCGTGGTGAAACAATATTCTCCATCCTTATTGAATAAAGAGTGTGAGGTGCAAGAATATGGCTACTCAATAGGGTCGCGGAGCACGTCACGACTGAGAATTAGCAGGCCGTAAACAACTCGTGAGAAAAATTCCACAAGTGTAAATTCTCGCGACCTCATTCCCCAATAACCGTAGGTTGTGCTGGATGTGGTTGTTCTGCTAGATGTGGGTTTTCAATATCTTTCCGTCATTACGTTGCGTGGAAAGATCTGTCCAGAGTAGCGCAAGGTATTCCTCTTGCTCGCGGGCAGACTTGGACAGCCATGCTTTTTCGTTTATTCTTTGGGTTACCATGAGGGGGCTGTGATACAAGCGGTGCAGCTATTCTCACGAATGACCACACCACACTATATGGTAATCAAGCTGGACAGAAAGTTCGCGTATAAATATTATACCGCAAATTGGTCGCTGAAAAGTCCACCAGCGTGGCTGTGCAAAACACATGGCGATGGCAGTGAACGCAGCAAGCGTAAGCGAGAGGGGAGGCTTACTCTCTTTGATGGGCGAGAAAAGCGTTGTGTGTGGAGAGTCGGAAGTCTTTTTGAAACGTCCATGAAAACAACGTTCGGTGACGCCGAGTCAAGTCCAAACCACATGACGTATCGAAAGCGCATCGTATTGTCGCTATGAGCAGACCAAATAATATCACCATTGCACAGCAACTCATCGACATCACTCAATCAGCGCTCAACATGGTCAAGCCGGTAGACGAAGTAATTTCCGAATGGAACGAGCTCGTGAATATGACTGCAGAGGAGCTCAAAGAATGGCTGGGCAGCGAGGAAAGCGCTGGCGCTGGATGGAGTAAAGACGATGGTTCAGGAGAAACCATTGGTCATGAGAGTGGTCGCAAGATTATCAAGATCCTAGAGAGCAACCCAGACAAAGATCCGGAAGCTTATGATGAGGAAGATATTGCCCACATGCGGAAGGTACAGCACATCAATCCCAATTATCACGTTACAAAATGCATAAATATGAATCTAGTTTAACATGGACGAGTGTATAGGTAGTTGCGTACTGCAAACGACATCTTGCACAAGAAGAAAAGGCGAAGCAGGATAGCAACTCAAAAAGCTACAAGTCTCTCAAGGTCAGTTACAGCGAGCATGTTTGAGAACATTACTGATAACAAGGCCAGAATTGGGGTCATGATGCTCAAAAGGAATAGGCGAAAACATATCCTCCACCATGATGGGTACACGAGCACGAGGTCAGATACTATGATGGGCTTAAGTGCCGAATTGTTCAGTGCACATGGGATCTTCCAAGTATAAGCTTGGCATACTGTATTTATAGAGTTGGCTGATCTTCTGCAAGATAAGCATTAATTAGCGTGTCAATGGAGCAGTTCGCTTTATCCTGAAACAGAATATGCTTACCTTATATTTTGATTCCGATCTTGGTCGTCGGCTCTAGAGCAGTGCAAACTTTACTTGATGCGACGGTAGCGGACCACGTCGATGTCGCCGTCGGTCTAGGCGAGCCAAAACACGTTCTCGTCAAAAGAACGGGTTTCAGGTATACCAGACGATCAGGTCCCAAGTATGCATAACAGATGTTTCAAAATAGCGACGTGTAAGTCTGGAAGACTAGTGTAGCCTGATGTACTTTCTATTCTGGTGAAGAATACCAGCGCCTATTGGACAATTTGCTGTGGAGTCATAGCTTGGAACTGTAGACGGAACAGCGGCACTGTTGTCGTAGAGGACGAGAGACTATTGTGCTTTGCTTTGTGAGTGTGAGGGAGATTTAGGTTAAAGAGATGGACAAGTTCGCTCGACTATAAATAGACACGCGCACAGCCTGACTAAGTAATACAGAATACAGAAGGTCCAAGCTCGACGATTTCCAAGAGCAAGCTCAAACCTGAAACAAGATATATTCCTTGTCGTCCTGCTGTACACCGCCACTTCTACTACTAGCTCTGTACCACCTACATCGCCACTCTACAATCCTACAACTGTAACGCTCGCTTCACCACTACAACGCAAGTCGAGACTGATATCGGCTGTCGGAGCTGCTCCCTTGAACCTCGTCATCAGACCCCACAAGTTCATTCGCTTTCTCCAGCACAGCGCGCTTGCGTTTGTTCATCCTCAATCTTTGCCATCACATCACAGACATCGCCTGCAACGCATCTTCCAGCCCAGCTTCATCCTTCAGCAGCGCCAGTCGCTTATACAGCTCTTACACACAGAAGATGGGAAGGCGCAAGATTGAGATCAAACCCATCCCGGATGAAAGAAATCGCTCAGTGTACGCATTTTTCGCACTACTTGCATCATAGTCATCATGTTCTGCTTGCGCCGTTTCGCTGACATTTTGTTTCAGTACTTTCGTCAAGCGCAAAGGTGGTCTATTTAAAAAAGCTCACGAGCTGTCAGTACTATGCCAGGTGGATGTGGCAGTCATCATCTTTGGCCAAAACAAAAAGCTCTACGAGTACTCTTCCGGCAACATTCACGAATTCATCGGAAGACATCAATGCGTTTGTTTGCCTTGTAAACCACCATACCTTAAAGCGGCAGCTGACAAACTTATCAGTACCCTAAGGCGCACGAACACAAAGGACCGAATGACTACTCGGACAAGAATGCAGGAAACGATGAGGATGAGTCGGAGGATGTAATGGGTTCTCCTGGTCCTGAAGAAATCTCTCCTCCAATGCATGGCGGACCAGCCCAAGCATTCCCTGCTCAAGCGCAATTCGGTCAGATACAACACGCTCAGTCACCTTCAGCATCGCCACCAATGCAGCAGAATATGTTTCAACCTCGTTTGTCTGTGTCGCAGTCTGGATCGAGACCTGGATCAAGAGTTGGAATGCATGTGCGAAGAACAAGCTCGAATCTCGTCCCTCAAGATCACCCACATCCGCAAGCTCAGCAACAACCCATGAATATGCAGTACGGCTATGCGCCACAGTATGCGCCGTATAATCAGATCTCTTCCCAACAACATGCGCAGATGCAAATGTATCAGCAACATCAAGCACATCAAGCACAAATGCAGCAGCAGCAACATCAACAGATACAACAACATCCTGGGCACTACTCGAATCCTGTCCCACTTCACGGACAATTCCAACAAATGTACCTCGAAGCTGAAGAGCAGCAACGAAGACAGTCACTACCACCAGCTTTTGCGATGCAGGTAGATCCGGATGCGGAAGACTTACAACAACAGATGATGGCACCGCCTCAAAGACCTCACCGACCTTTCCAAAGTCCGCCACAACCTGAGCAGAAGATTGTAGGTCACAAGCGGACGGCTCAAAATAGCTTTACACCAGTCGACGATACCCGCCTGGCACTAACACAGCAATGGCCAACTCAATATATGCAAGGTCCTGCAGGTACTTACTTGCACGTTCGGCAAGACCTTGGCCCAAGATCTCAGTCTATTGACGTTGGTAGTGCCATGCGCACTCGCGAGTACGGCATGTTACAACCTCAAATCTCAACACAAGGCGGTCCCGGTACGAGGACAGTTTCCGTATCCGGTGTTACAGGATCTGGTGGTCACATGAGAAATGATAGCCTTCAAAATGATCTAAAACGACCCCGTTTGACAGTTCAAATTCCTGGTGAACAGCCAGAACCGAGCCCTCAGCAGCAAGCCGGCTTGACAGAATCGCCAGAGGAAACTTCAGGTCAAGGTTCAGGATCTGGTAGCGTCACCGCTGGAGCAGGTAATCGAAGTAACTATACTCGTGCGCGTGGCGATTCGAGCAGCTTGGTATTACCACCACCTTCACCTAGCGTCAAATCTCCTACGTCGGCTGGAGGAATTCTCAGTGCAGGAGCAACGGGGCCAAAGAATCCATTCGCGAGACCTCCTCCACCTGCCAATCAAATGCTTGGAAACAATATAACGCAAACATATCCCTCTCGCGAAAATGAAACGCCACTTTCTGCTTTACCATCACGATTCATGGCAGGCGATCTGTTATCTTCTCCTTCACAATTCTATGCCGGGGAATGGGGATCAGGTTACGGGACCTTGATTTCCCCTGCAACGTACCAGCCTACGCCAACGACTAGTCAAGGACCGAGTTGGAGAGAGGAAGAAAGGAAGACGTCCGATGCTTCTGTAAAGAGGGAGTAGGATGTGGATATCAGGCCTAATCGTAGTATGAATTGGCATTTGGAAAGACGAAAACATGATTCCTTTTCTTCATTACAGAAACTGGTTACGATTTATGATAGCATACAGGGATTTTGAGGGTACAAAAGCTCAAAGTGTAGCCGGTAAGGGTGATAGCATAATGGATGGAACTCTAATGGCTGTCCAAGTTCAGGCATACTTCAGTACTTCAGGATCGAGGGATTTAGTCCACATGTAACAAAGTGATGCTCTCATAGTACCGAGTCTAGTTTAGTAGTCTCTGTTTTCGAGGCTGAATGAAACGAGGTTGATGGGATGACGCTGTACTGTATGCGAAGAGAGTTTTGAAATCCTTATTGTAGTCTTCGCAATTTGTCATCCAGTGTAATCACTTACTTGCTCCACTCACCAGTACCCCGCCATTGTTTCATCTGCGTGTCAGCAAAGGCGCGTCTTTGTCGCATTCAAATCATTTAAATCCTCCAACAACCTGCGCGCATTCCACCGCTCTTCTGTCGCCCATTCATACTTGATCCATCCATCGCAGCAGTCATCCCGTATCCACTACACATCACGCCTACTGTATCTGCAACACGACCATTCAAATTCAAAGCAGAGTCGCACAAGACCTCCACTCCATCATGAGTTACACAGGCCGCCGATACAATCCTGATGCCCTTCCCGCGTAAGCTACACTTTACCTTCGCGCCCAATAGTCTCTGCACGTTGAGGGAAACTCTGCTCACAAGGAAATAGCAATATAGAACCAGACCAAGCTGCTGCCCTTCTCACATCGCCTCGCATTCCCGACCCGTACGCTTCGAGACCACCGCCACCTAAGCCGTCTGGATCGGGTTCGTCTGCTGGTATGGACAGAGATAGAGACAGAGACAGAGACAGGGAGAGAGACAGAGACAAGGAGAGAGACAGAGACAGGGAAAGAGACAGGGACAGGGAAAGAGAAAGAGACCGCTATCGTACTGTCCAACCCAGTTCCCCGCGTCTCTCGCAACAACAACCTGGTAATCCGAGTCGCACTAGCAGCACTACGTACACATATCCCGATCGATCGCGAGTGGTATCTGGAGGCCAAGGACAAGGACAACAACGAGATAGTTATGCTGAAAGGAGAAGAGATGGTGACGTGGGAAGGACAGGAAGCTATAGCTCGAGTACTGGCAGATATGCTGATAGGTACGACGACAGAGACCGAGAAAGGGATCGAGATAGGGATAGAGACAGAGACAGGATGAGTTCAGCAGGCGGACAATCAGCAGCGCGACCAGATCGCAACTCGAGTGCTTCGTGGTCGGCTCCCCCTCCAGGTCCTCAGACGGCGGAAAGAGATGCGCTGTGGCCCATGTTCAGAGCTGTTGACAAGGATAGTAAGTATTTCCATGCTGTTCTTGTGTTCTGTCTTTCGTAAGAGGAGGGTTCGTCCGATGCAGGAAGAGTGGGTCGTTGAAAGGATGAGGTATAGGTCTTTTGGGGGATATACTTGCTAACTATATCGCGGCGTAGATTCAGGAGCACTGTCGGAACACGAGCTGGGCACTGCTTTAGTAAATGGTGATTATACCAGTTTTGTGAGTGTCTTGCCTTGATCCAGCTGCCGAACAATAATTCACTAATCTACGATTTTCGAACAGGACCCGCATACGGTCAAAATGATGATTAGGTATGTTGCTACAGCATATCAAGAGACAGAAGGCCTAGGAGCTTTGTCACTTCGCTACACCACGAAGACGTAGTGGATCCAATTACTGATCCTCTCTCTACAGAATGTTCGACTTTGACCACTCAGGCACCATCTCCTTTGACGAATTCTGGTACGACTTTCTTCTTTACCCCCCCCATCCTCTCTCACAGTGTCCTCTTCCAGAACACCAGTGTCCAGAGCTAACGTCCCTCCCTATAGCGCCCTCTGGTCATTCCTGACATCATGGCGCCACCTCTTCGACCGCTTCGACATTGACCACTCCGGCACAATCTCGCTATCCGAATTCTCGTCCGCCCTCACAGCTTTTGGATACAGATTGAGTCCGGCTTATGTGGGAGAGCTGTTTGAGGCATATGATGTGAGAGGAAGGAGGGTGTTGAGTTTTGATATGTTTGTGCAGGCGTGTATTAGTTTGAAGAGGATGGTATGTTTGTGTTTCAATTGCAGCATCAAGAGGAGTAGGCCAATAGTCGTTGTCAGAACAAAGCAGAAGCAGCTAACATTCTTTCTCCCTCCCTGTACAGACGGACGTCTTCAAGAAATACGACGAAGATCGCGACGGCTTCATCACATTGAGTTTGTAAGTTTTGGCATCTCCTTTCATCCTTCCTCTCACCTTTGCTTTCACCTTATCACCCTCTTACCCTTTTCCACCACCTCTCTTCCTCTCCTGCCATCCGTCTTTTTCCAACATCACCTCCCCATCACGCTTGCACCATGAACTAACACACTCTCCCCGCCACTCCAGCGAACAATTCCTATCAGGTACACAGTCGCTCTTCCTCCACAACAGCATTAGCGCACGCACTGATCGAGGCACCTATTGAAACTGTTTAGAAGCGCTTAGACAACGATGAAAGAAAGCTCAACAGCATGCAGGATCCACAATCGACTGTGAGCAAGCAATCAGCTTCAGCAAATGATGCCCAAATTGTAGGACGACCGATGGTGATCTGGTGATGACAGTCTTGCACTCTCAACGATTTGGTTTGGTTGTCGGAGAGGACGAAGCATGAAGACGCTCTCTTCCACTCCACCAGATTTGTGCATAGTTGTTGGTACATCTAGAACGTCTCTAGAGACGGCACAACTTCGCAGATTGGACGTCAGGTTCTTTCCAAAGCTTATGTGGAAGATTGAGCGACCTGTAGGACCACGTTAATGACAAAACAGCACCAGATATTAGACGTAACGTGCAAGTCTATCGTCCTTCATACAAAGCCGTCAACAGCACTGTCATCACCACCAAGCCCCGAGGGTAGGATACAAATAACAGATCTGTCTGGGAGGCATATATCAATCAGCTTCTCGTGTCGTGGCTGAAAAAGGACTCAACATCACTCCGTCACTTAGGCATGTGTTTCAAAGCAGCCAGCCAATATTCTGAGCTATGTATGCCTTGAAGCAATGTGAGCAGGATGGGTCTATGTTGGCAAAACGAGCTTGATTAGTGTGGCGCAATGAGTGCTCTACGTCTGTATAACCAGATGCCAAATGCCAATCTTTCAATCAAACACACATGCTCACATCGTTCATCCCACCTCGGCGTAGATCCTTGTGGTTCACAGTGCGTAGGATGGGGCCACTTGAAAGGAAGGAGTGCTTTTCGAAGGAGAAGAAAGAAGAGCTGACGTTGACATTGACGTGCGCTAAGGTAGTCAGTTTCATTTAGCAAAATTTGGAGATTTGGAAATGTTTTTTCCATATGGGAGATGTCTATTCTTTGTTTAAATTCACTATATGTGAGTTCGTTTGATTTGAGCAGAGTGTTGATGTTATACAATATTGCATCGATTGGATTCAGGTTTTCTGAGCATTGACACTTGAGGACGACTGTTGTGGAGTTTTGTGGTATACCAGCTTTCGGAGTCTTCTTCATGTGTTGTGCTCTGTGTGTCTTCTCGCGCTTCATGACTTCTTTGAGGTCCCTTTCATGGTTTGGTTGAATGTCGAATCGACCCAGCGCACTTCTCATCCAGGCTATTGTGGTGGTGTCTGATCTGCCGGCTCTTTCGATTCGTCTCCTTGCTTCATACTGTACGCAGGATCTTCCGGACGCTGCTGATTCTTCTCTTTGTTCGCGACCTTTTCTGCTTCCCTCTTCGCCAACTCCCTCTCCGTCTCTTCAAGCTCCTCTTCGCCCTGTTTTATCTTCTCCTCCAATTCAGACACACTCTTCCGATCCGTGCCCGCCTGCTCCTTCAGCTTCTGCAGCGCCTCCCTGAAATCCTCCACCAGCTCTCTATACTGATCCCTCTCCCCCTCCAGCCCTTCAACCTCCTGCTCCAAATCCTTCAATCTCTCCTCAACACCCCTCTGTCTTGTCGCCTCTTTCCGCCTACTCCTCCACGTCTCAAACACAATCAATCCGCCCGCCACACAAAACAGAAACGCTTCGGAGATGAAATTCGCACCGCTATCGATTGCCTTGGCTTCGCTCAGCGGCCGTATCCGTCGATATGTCTTCGCCTTTTCCTCATTCTTGACCTTCTCCTCGATTTTCTTGCGTTCTTCGGTGGTGAGATTGGCAGCGGCGCGTGTTGCCTCTTCCGTTAGAACGGTGGGTGCGCTCGAGGTGGCTTTGCGTCGAGCTTCTGCTTCAGCGGCTTCGCGAGCGATTTGGCGGTCGATTGCCGCGGGGTCTTGCAACAGCCCGAGACGAAGTCGCATGTCTAGTTTGTGCAGGTTTTGGGCGAAGGTGATGCAGTAACCTCGGAAGGTGTCATGTTCGCGAGCTTGGCGTTTCATGTAGTTGCCGATGGGTTTCGCGGCTGTGCGGATTACCAGAGAGGAGATTTTGAGTGTTAGAGACATGTTGTTGATGCGACATGTTCATTAGATATGGTGGGGGGAATAGGGGTGTTTTGTGGTCGTTGCTACGACCTCATTGTTGCAAAGGATGAGTACTTGGTTTAGGCGGGACTGAGATGAAACTCAGCAGCAACTTAAAACAAGCTTGAAACAAGATCAGACACAAGGCTGACCACATGGGAAACGCTTGTCCCATGATCTTCAAACGGTGAGCCCAAAGTAGCAGTATATGATGCCGAGGCTCTTCAGTCTGTCATGTGATGTATATGCTCGGCTGCTCTCGATGCAATTGCCAACTTCTTCTGTCTCTACATTCTACATCCTATTCAGGAGAAATACCATCATACAGCAGACGTCTTATAGCACTGTCTTCCAAGAACGCATCAATATCGCCTGACGATAACCTATACGCTTTTCCAGCCACCTCTGCTTCCCCATTCATTCCATTTCTCAGTGAATTACAATGTCAAAGACATTCTCCGCCGCGGACGTAGCATCCCATAAGAAAGCTGATGATCTCTGGATCATCGTCGACGGTGATGTATACGATCTTACTGCATTCAAAGACGAACATCCCGGTGGCGCCAAAATCCTCACCCGCGTTGGCGGCAAAGACGCCTCAAAGCAGTTCTGGGTAAGCAGCAGATACACTACCACTCTACAACTCAAACGCTAACCTCCTCCACGAAATACCACAACGAAGGCATCCTAAAGAAGTACAAACCCAAACTTCAGATCGGCTCACTCGACTCCAAACCACAAGCCAAGAAAGAGGAACAAGCACCTCCTACGCCACCAAAGACACCCGAATTGACGCCAAAGCTCAAGAAGGAGGCTGAACACAATGAGAGAGAGGTTCCGAGAGTGCTTGAGCCGGAAGCTGTGCCTGGTACTGTAGCGCCGGAACCTGGTCCAGCTGCTGTGGAGCACAAGGAGGCCTCGGAGCAGTTTGGAGATATGATTCCTGTAAGCACGAAGACAAAACGGGTGCATTGCTTTCATACTAACCAGACTTCAGTATGCCGATCCCTCTTGGTATCAGACTGTGAGTTCTTTTTAACCCTGTAGAGTATCTCGTTTGTTGACGTTAGTACGATTAGTACCGCTCACCATACTACAACGACACTCACGCCGCGCTCCGAAACGAGATCCGCGAGTGGATGGAAGCGGAAGTGTTGCCTAACATCGACGAATGGGAAGCCGCAAAAGAGGTCCCAGCCAAAATCTATAAAGCTGTTGGCGAAAAGGGATATCTCGCAGGATTGTAAGTATTCTAAGTATTCATGACATCGAAGGTTGATGGATGAAAGCACTGACATGCTGGGGGAAACCAGACTAGGTGTCCATTATTCCGATCTCAAGCACCTTGTGAAGACCACGCCCAAGTGCGTACCTGTTGATAAATGGTTCGTTCTCCTTACAACCAACTTCTTTCAAGGATTATCAGCCTGATTATGCTACCAATATAGGGATCACTTCCACGAACTCATCGTCACAGACGAACTAGCTCGTGCCGGCAGTGGCGGTTTTGTTTGGAATATTTTGGGTGGCTTCGGAATCGGCTGTCCACCTTTGATCAAGCATGGTAAGAAGGAATTGGTCAACAGGATCGTGCCCGATATCCTGGCCGGCAATAAGAGAATCTGTCTTGCCATTACGGAACCGGATGCTGGATCTGATGTTGCTGGGCTATCTTGTGAAGCCAAGTTGACAGAAGATGGAAAGCATTACATTGTCAATGGTGAGAAGGTATGTATTCATTCATCTGCACTCGTTCATCGGGAATCATGCTAACATCACCTTCATAGAAATGGATCACGAACGGTATCTGGTGAGTACATACATTGCCTTTAAAGCAGAACTCGAAGATCTTATCTCACAAACTAACTCTTCCAGGTGTGACTACTTCACCACAGCCGTCCGAACAGGCGGTCCAGGAAGCGACGGCGTCTCCGTCCTCCTCATCGAACGCTCCATGGGCGGCGTCTCCACCCGCCGTATGGACTGTCAAGGTGTCCACAGCTCAGGCACTACATACGTTACCTTCGAAGACGTCAAAGTGCCCGTGGAAAACCTCATTGGTAAAGAGAACAAGGGCTTCCGTGTCCTGATGACCAACTTCAACCACGAACGCATCGGCATCATCATTCAAGCCGTCAGATTCGCGAGGGTGTGCTATGAGGAGAGCGTCAAGTATTCGAATAAGAGAGAGGTTAGTGGTTTCGTGCTGAGACGAGATGGGTGTCGCTCTGCTAATCTTGATATCTACAGACATTTGGAAAGAAGTTATATGAACACCCCGTTATCCGCATGAAACTAGCACAGATGGCTCGCCAAATCGAAGCGTCCTACAACTGGCTCGAAAACATCATCTACCAAGCCCAAGAAATGGACGACACAGAAGCCATGCTCAAATTAGGTGGTGCCGTCGCCGGTCTCAAAGCCCAGGCAACTACGACGTTTGAATTCTGTGCGAGAGAGGCTAGTCAGATCTTTGGCGGATTGAGCTATAGTCGCGGTGGACAGGGAAGTAAGATTGAGAGGTTGTATAGGGATGTTAGGGCTTATGCGTAAGTTTGTGTTTTGTATTTGTTTTTCGTGCTTTCTCGGGACGGGAAGGGGTGAGGGAAAGCGGTAGGGATATGATGGGACATGAATGCTAATGCGTTGATATTGTAGAATCCCCGGTGGAAGTTTGGAGATTATGGAGGATTTGAGCATGAGGCAGGCGATGAGGGTGCACAAGGTTCTAGGGATGAAGCTTTGAGAGATGGATTGGACTGGAATGAATGATGTGTGTGTGTGTGGTGTGTGTGGGTGTGTGCATGTGGGTGTGTTCAAGTTGAGAGATTGGCATTTGGCATTAGACAGACGTAGAGCACTCTTTGTATACATTAATTGAGCTTCTGCCGATATCAATCTCTTCTCCCTATCTTGTTCACATCCGCGGCGGAACTCATCACTACACTACACCTTGAATAGTTTCTATCAGAGCTAACACCAAATTATAATCACAGCGCTTCTCGATATTGACCTTCCCAAAAGAAACTCGCTTATAAACGAGCCCTTGCATAATAAAAGCTTGGCTAGATCGTCCCGTGTGAAACGTGCAGGATAGACTTCCATCCGTACGATGTAAGCGAGATCACTAAGTGTATATATATTACGACTGCTGCGTGCCCCCCAACACTTATTACTTGTCGTATAATTTGTGTGGTGTTCCTTCGTTTTTATTCGGCATTAGAAGCCTCTGTCTCTTACTTTTACAGGTAGCTGAAAAAGGGTATATATCGCTCCTGAACAGTGTTCACTCCTGGTAACGGCTCTACTTCCCTCCAACCAACTTCTTACTTGGACGAACAACCTCCCAGACAATGTCGAAACACCACCAATGCGACTCACTCTCGCCTCAATGTCCCCTTTCACAAACAGTCTACGGCTACCTCCCCAACATCCCCGCCAACGCCCTCTTCAGCGCCATCTTCTTCCTCTGCACTCTCATCCAACTCTACTTCGGCATCCGCGCCCACCTGCGCTCCTTCACCATCGCCCTCGTAATCGGCTGTTTCGGCGAAGGGCTCGGCTATATCGGCCGCATAATGATGCATTCAAACCCCTTCGGCGCCAGTTTCAAAATACAAATCTGCTGTCTCGTCCTAGCTCCAAGCTTTTTGGCAGCAGGGATTTATCTCAGTTTGAAGCATTTGGTGCTGCATGTGGATCCGCAGAAGAGTAGGATTAAGCCGAACTGGTACCCGCCGATTTTCATCGGGTGCGATGTCTTCTCGATTCTGTTGCAGGCGGGGGGTGGAGGCGCTGCGGCGGCGGAGACGGAGACGTTGGTGCTGATTGGTGATAAGATGATTGTGGCGGGGATTAGTTTTCAGATTGCGACGATGACTATTTGTGGTGCCCTGGCTGTTGACTATGCGGTTAGAGTGTGGGCGGCGGCGAGGAAAGAAGGGGTTAATCCGCTTGAAGGACAGGATAAGTTGAAGAAGTATATTGTTGCCACAGCCCTCGCATTCGTTTTTATCTACATACGATGTGTCTATAGAGTTGCGGAGATGGTGTGTTATTCTTACCCCTTTCAGCTGTTATACATCCACATGCTGACATTATCAATAGGAAGGCGGATGGGGCAGTCCTTTGATGAAGAAGGAAACGGAATTCATGGTTTTGGATGTAAGTCTCAGTCTTACCGGTTCTGGAAGTTAAAAAGCTGAAACATACCACTGACTGACCTTCTCCACTAGGGCGCTATGTGTTGCCTTGCTGTCATCCTTATGACAATCTTCCACCCTGCAATCTTCTTTCCACAGATATCAAAGAAGTACGTGATTGCTCAGCACGCCAAGGCTGCAGACGGTGATGACGAACTTGGTCTCCATACCCCAAATCACACGACCTTGGTCGAGAAAGAGCCTGAGTCTTCGGAATCGACTGGATCGATGGAATTGGCACAAGGTCCAGTGTCGGAGAGTGACGAGGAGGTTATGGGGAGAAGAGATGTTGATGTTGATGCACAGAGGCATGTTTCACGATGATAGAGCTTACGACTATACATTTTTCACGAATGATTGATTCTGCATATCTGTCAGCTGAGCGAACTTTTTGCTTTCGTCTTCAAGTTTCGATCTTTGTAGCTTGTCCTTGTGCTCTCATAGTAAGCAGCGGGGCCTGAGATTGATGTGCACCAAGGTAGTCAGCTTGAATTTGTGTCTCGAACACGTATCTCGAAACCATACATGTCTGGACAATTGAAAGGATGGACAGATGGACAGCTCCGACTAGCGAAGCTTTGGCCTTTTGTGGAATCAGAAAACGCGCTTCAGATATGTCCAAAACATGTACTACTCTGCCTCCACTTTCTCTGCTCTTTGGCCGTGACCAAGCAGGACAGGCTAAAACCTGCGGGCCATATCAAAACAGGAAGGTCTCTGATTTCAGATTGATTACCAGCTACTTGATAATAGGTCCAGGTGTGACAAGGCTTAGGCACGGGGTAATATAAGGCCTTCGATATGAAAGTGATTGTTACGACTTAAAAGGATCGCGTGTTTGGATTAGCTGAAAGTGACGTGCAACGACTTGATCTTGTACGTTTGTCCATCTAGCATTAGATCACTTTGAGGTACACCTATTGTAAAACTCAAGCTATGCGCGATTATATTCATACAGGTTACACTGGTCCAATAATATGATGAGACCAGATATTTGCTGCACAAAGCCACTCGTACTATCTCAATCTTTCGACGACCACCACAGTCCCATCGCCTGCCCTAATATCCCCTTCCCACCAATCAACTCCCCCAATCGCTCCATCTCCATCGGACTCGAATTCAAATTCGACCCACCCCCTACAGTCGCACCAGCAACATCCCTCGCACCCTCCACAGCCATGATCCTCGCATCCTCCTCCTCCAACTCAGCCGTATTCAACCCCGCCCTCCGTCTCCTCTCCCTCCTCCTGACCCTCTCCCTCTCATCCTCCATCTCTCTAATCTCCAACTCCCTAATCCACGCCTCCTTCTTCTCCCTCGCCCTCTTCTCATCCACCAACCCGCGATACGTCTTCCGCTTCTCACGATCCTCTCGCCAATACACCGCGCCGGCGCACACGCACAGCAGCGTGAAGCCTTGCGCATAGACACGTGCGCGGAACCATCGGTTTGTGGATTCCTTGTCGCCTTTGCGGATGGAGCGGGTGGCGTTGAAGAGAGCCCAGCAGGTCAGGCCGAGGCCAAGGGGGACGAGCGGTTCTTGACGGAGCTTGCGGAAGAGTTTGGCGGAGCGGGATTCGTCCCAGAAGTCGCTGTGGAGAGGGAGCGGGTTTGTGTTAGCTTTGGTGATGGAGAATTGAGGAGACTTGAATGTTGGGTGGGGTGGGGTTTGGAAATCACCACATACATATCATCGTCGAACGAAGAGGGCATGGGCTCAGCACCCTCGACGGTGGAGGGCATGGGCGCTTGTCGAGACATGATGGGTGGTTGTGTACGGTTGGATGCTTGGTGGCGAGGTGCTTTGAGTGGTGTGAGTACGGTCCTGGATCTCTTGGAACTTTTTCGAGTCTTAAGATCAATTTCTCCGTCTATGAGCTGGATGGCGGTGGGAGGAGCAGATGAGATAGAGACGAATTGCTTGTTCAGGATGTGGCTTGGAAGTGTAGATGCAAGATCAACGTCCATCTCGCAGTAGTGGGGTTTGGCAGGTCTAAGCAGGCATGTGACAGATATAGACTATACAAGAAAGTCATACTTCTACGTATCGCTGGATTGAAGTCTTGGAATACAACATGACGTGCTTTGCTGCAAGTACTAGAAGCGTCTTGCCTGTTGTAGAGTTGACAGTGCCGCATTACCCTTCCACGCGCGCCTTACACTTCACACCACCAGTTGTTCTTCAAGCACGCTCTTCGGGAATGAGCCACCCACCCTTTCGTTCGCACGCTCAAAGTCGTCTTATAAGTTTACCACAAGGATCCCCAAGCTCAACGCCATACATCTGCCCTGCCTGAATATTGCCCGAGACCGAAAACGCCTATCATACGACATGAATGTTCTTCTCCTAGCTAACAGGCACAGCCTCCAGCGCCCTGTGTATTACTAGCCTCTGGCCTGATATCAAGACCTGGTCTTGGTCCCTGGCGAAGTCCTCGTGGCCCAGCTTGATCCAGAGGAAGCTTCTTGGCGATAGCTAGAAATAACTCTTTCACATTCTCGGCCGTCTTCGCTGATGTCTCGAAAAATAGTAGGTTGGCTTCTTTTGCGTATTGTTCTGCGTCTGCTACAGGTACAGCACGCTTGTCGGGCTCTTCTGTCACCAGATCGAGCTTGTTTCCTGCTAGTGCGATGATGATGTTCTCGTTGGCTTGTCGTTGAAGCTCTTTCACCCACGATTTTGCCTTGTCGAGTGAGGACTATACAAGGTCAATCACCGTCTTTAAGATGTTCCTCTGTCACTGCAATACGTACGGCTTGTGTAATATCATAAACTACCACGGCGCAGTTTGCATTTCTGTAGTACATCGGTGCGAGTGACTTGTATCGTTCTTGACCAGCGGTATCCCAGATTTCGAACTTGACTGTTGTGTTCTCGTCGAGGCTGATGGTTTGCGTAAGGAAAGCTGCGCCGATTGTAGATTCTCTGTAATCATCGAATTGATCCTATACATCATCATATGTAAGTCGTCTGCCGATTGCGACAGGATGTAATATAGCTAACCTTGACAAATCTGAGGACAAGTGAACTCTATAGATTGGCATAATCAGTCTTGAGTTGGGGTAATTAGCTGTTCCTCTTACACACCTTTCCAACGGCAGATTCTCCTATAAACAGTGTTAGTCTTTCTTGTTCAATTCCCTCATACCGCGCGAAATGACGAACCTAATAGTACAAGCTTGAACTGGGCGAATCGTGCACCACCTGGCCTGCCACCTGGACCCAATCGCTGCTGTTGCGCCATATCTGAAGTCGTGTGTCGAGGTTACGAGTGTATGCAGGTAGTGTACGAGTAGGAAATGTTATCGAAGGCCGAATATCGTTGGTGAAATACCGCAGGTTTCGTGGTCGTGGCTAGATAGATGTGCTTGGATGTTGCTGGCGATAGACGCTTGACGTTGTTGAGAGTGACGACGTCCTAAAATAACCCTAAGACCTGCATCTTGGCATGATCTTGCCACTTTAGCCTCAACTTTGATAACGAGCTTCAGCTTCCAGCCAAATTAATCAGAACCTGCCTTCCAGGTTGTCATTTCCCAGCTCGATTCGTAGCCAGGTATTGCAAAGGCCGTTTGCGGTAACCACCAACTGACATTAGCGGGTGGTATTGGGTGGTTTATAGGGATACCGAGGCATCAGGACGACAAACGTTGCGTCGATCAGCTTTGATATAATGGTATATATGGTGCTCTAGTCTCAGTCCCGTCTTCATCATCACTGCTTTGTCAAACACTCTCTTCTCTGCGTGACTGCGTCTAACAGTATTCTGAAGCCAAAAGAAATATTGCCCTTTCGATATTCCTAAGACATTCGCACAGCATCCTGTGTCGTCTTCGAATCTGATACTAGCACTTCCAAGGTGACCAATCTCGCCATGTCGTCGACAAACAAGTCCTCGTCTTCAGGAGACATCGATCTCAATACCATCCCGTATGACGCTCCTCTCTCCTTTGAGTTGCCTACCAAAAAATGGTGTGATGCTCAGTCTATGAAAGGTGCAACGTGGTGGACAACCCTTGCTCCCACTTACGTGCCTGGCAAAGATCTTAGTGGTCATTGGGTGATCATTACAGGTAAGTCTTGACTCTACTGCAATGCGCCCTTTTGCTCATACAATGTAGGTGGCAATAACGGAATTGGCAAAGAGGCCGCACTGCAGTTCGCGACTTGGGGCGCAAACATCATTTTAGCTTGCAGAGATCCACCACCACACGAAACACACCCCAATGCAGTCATCGCCGAATGTCGAGAACTCGCCAATGCTGCCAACCACGAGAAATCACAACTGGAATGGTGGACAGTCAACTTTGCCGATCTTTCCAGCGTTGAAGCATTTGCTACTCGTTGGCTAGAAACAAAACGCCCACTATCAATCCTCTGTAACAATGCCGGTATGGGCTCTACACCAGCCCCCGTGCCCTTCAAGACAAAGGACGGCTTCGAAATGATTCACCAAGTTAATTTCTTGTCCCACGTTCTACTTACTCTACGTCTCTTACCATCCTTGGCTCAAGCAGAAGAACCTAGAATCGTTTGCTCGACGTCTTGTTACCATTACGTCGGCACTTTTGACATTTCCAACTTCAATGGCAAGCAGGGCGACCCTGAAGGTGCTAATTTGCAATACTATCAAAACAATAAGTTGTACTTTCAGATCTGGCTCACAGAGCTGCAGCATAGACTGCTAGAGCATGAGCAGTATCGCAAGATCACTATCAATGGTTATCACCCTGGATACGTCAATAGTGGTATTTGGACTTTAGCAATGGCAAAGGAGAGTTGGTGGGCATGGGCCATACAATGTGTTCTAAAGACAATGGCCTACTTCATTGCAATCACGCCCCAACAAGGGTGAGTTCGCAAGTGTTCATGGACATTCGTGATTACGTCGCTAACATTGTAAAAGATCGCTTGGCATGCTATATGTTGCAACCAGCCCTGAATGTGGCCCAGACCCATCGAAGCAAGGTATCGGTGAGATTGGAGGCAAAGGTGGCGGAAGATACTTCAACCGCGTATGGGAGGATGAATCTCATCCTTGTTGCCGTGATCGCGATTGCAGAATGAGGGTGTGGCGGAAGGTGAATGACGAGTTGAAGCTGGAGGATAAGGGGTTGCTGGATGTGTTGGGATTGTATGTGAAAGGTTAAGCTCGTGTCTTGCCTGATATCGAGTACCTGCATTATTACCTCCAGATCACTTTTTGGAGGTGGTATCGCATTACCTAAGGTTCTTAGGGAATGTTCCGTCTATGCGCCAGCGCTTATGCGGCCAAATAAAAAGGCTCGATCTCAAGAATTATACGATGTACTTATGTGCAGATTCGTGTGTGGCAGTGATATGTTAGGCGCAAACGAGACTTGTGATCGAGACGGAGTTTACCGAGCCCATGAAGGCAAGACCCACTTCGAAGAGAACCCCTTACCTTGGCACTACTTTATTTTGACGACAAAGTGGCGACCAAGTGTGATTGCGTGACACTACCGGCTTCTTCCATGCAGCAATCTTGTGATTGTACCTAAAATGGCCTGCAGCGTGTGACAGGAACGCGGAAAGCCAGTGTTGCTAGCTCTGTTTGAGCCTATGCAGCAATGCTTCTCCTGCTTTGATTGGAGTTAAGATATCCATCTCGTGTGTGCCAATGTGACACTACCTTTATACCTGCAAAAGACGTTCGAACTAGGTACTGGTCAGGCTCTTGTCTCCTAGCGGTAGTAAGATGCGGGTCATCTCAAGACAATTGAAACCCTGTCGAAAACAAGCATCATTCTGAGCATCAAAGATTCATGACATTTGTTTCAGAATGTTCCTTCACCATGGTGCTAAATGCGCGACTGCCTATGCTGGAGGGAGGAGTCTAAATACTGACCTAGATCTCTTATTTCCTTGCCCCGGCGCAAGCTGTGACAACGTTTCCGCTTACAGTGTATACAATGTGATGACCATATCACATCCAGCTCGATATGGCAACAATCGAAACGGCTATGGGCTTTTCAAGCATCTGGATGAACACTGAGCGCCACTGAACGCATGGCCTGGAAAATATTCACCATGAGCTTAAGCCTCGCTAGGACCATTTCTGTCGTGTAGACTACGCTGATACCACTCTTTTTATGAAGGTTTGCCCAAGTAAGGATCAGGTGAACGAGCTTGGCGGTGCTTATCGCTCGGGTGACAGATCTTCCAGCATTATAGAGTGGTGTTGCACTGGGCCTCGATCGCATTATCCATGACGACCAGAACGTCATCCCTGCAGACCAGATAATTTCATGCTTGGCTTGCAATGAGATGACAACCAGGCCCTCACCAGAAGTGTGTATAAAGGCAAGCAGGTTTGCTGCTCGTTCGTCTCCTTTCCTGCTTCAGTCGTGCCATCCTTTTCTCATCCTCTCGCCATGCACTGCACCTCTGCTACTCTTATTCTCCTGCTTGCTGGCTGGTCCGCAGCAGGGCCCATCTCTTCTATCGCGGGCGATGTAATCACAAAGACCATCGTGACCACATCAAAATCCTGCGATAATGTCTTGGCTTCACCAACGCCAGCGCAGTTGATCTGTGGTCAAATAGGTAACGTTGCAAATCCTAAGAGTGCTGTGATTTCGACGGAAGTAGTCAGCTCGCAGGACGACTGTCTCCCCGTTTGCTTGAACCAGCTGGATAATTGCTTGACCTTCTCATATCAAGCGTCGACAAAGACGTGTACTTACTATTCCGCCACGATCAAGAGTCTTAACTTCAAGGCCAGTGCTAATACCGGGCTGATCTGGTATAACAACAACTGTACGTCTTGTACTTGTTTGCCTGAAACGTTGAGACTAACAGTTTCTCACAGGTTTCAACTCTAAATGTCAAGCCATCAAGTTCACGACAATCAGTCTCAGCACGAGCTTTCCCGTCGAGCCTACCAGGCAGTCAAAGTCGAAGCACACGTCAACTAAGCATAAGCATGCTACTTCTTCTACGTTTACTTCTGTTCACCCCACCTCCACTCATCATTCTTCCGTCCACTCTAAGCACAAGTCCAAACGGAAGTCAACGTCAACTAAGCATGCTACCGCTTCTGCGTCTACTTCTGTTCGCCCAACCTCGACTCATTCGGCTTCTGTCCACTCCAAGTCTAAAGCCAAGCATAACACAAAGTCAAAGTCGACACATATCAGCAGTACTTCCTCCCATACTGTCGCGGCATCTGCTATATCGACATCGTCCAAGGTGAAGACTGGAAAGACTAAGACGACCAGCTCGCACAAGACTTCAAGCACAACGATGAGCACGAAATCGAAAAAGCATTCGAGCTCCTCCAAGCCTATCATCATAGTATCCGAGTCAGTATCAGCCTCAGTCAAGCTCCCGTCAGTGTCTATATCGGTATCTCTTGGGCTTCCGACTGTGAGCCTTCACTCGGTTTCGATCGTTCTCCCCACCCTCCACACTCGATCATCAAGTCACTCAACAGGGACGACTTCAAGCAGCAGTCATACGACGTTCTCGACCTCTATGTCCAGCTCGAGCACCCATTCTTCTCTGACCTTGGTAGTGCCTTCGGTGATCTCTACACCTGTCGTTGTTGGTCCTGTCGGCATTTCGGCCACCCCTGCCAGCTCCAGCTCCAGCTCAGCTGCTCACAGTACCTCGTCTGTGTCCAGCTCGAGCACAAGATCCTCTTCGAGCTCAGCCGCGACTTCCAGTTTGTCAACGCCCATTGTTGTTGCTCCTGTTCCCACGACATCGTTGATCACCAACTCTATCCCGGTCATTGTTATTCCTGTTCCCACGACATCGTCGTCCGCAGTCTCCAGCTCGAGTAGCAGTTCATCTACACCATTGGTCGTCATTTCTGTTTCGGTCGCTGTTCCTTCTACCAGCTCTGTTGCAACTACGTCAAGCTTTAATGTGATTGTGGATCCCACGAGCATTGTTCCATCCTTAGCGAGCGGTACATCTTCGTCTGCGAGCGGCACAACATCTTCGTCTACGAGCGGCACATCCAGTAACCCTTCAGATCCTTTAACCTCGGTCGCGAGCGCTGTGACCTCGGATGCTGGAGCGATACTCACCGATACAACCTCTATTGCCGGCCCAACTGCTACTGGTGCATTGACTTCGGCTGTAGACTCAGCTGCATCCGATCTTGGGTCTGTCACATCTGATCTCGGGTCCGTCACCACCTCCATCCTACCAACATCGATAGTCTCGTCGATTCTGAGTGATGCAACCTCCATTTTCAATCCATCTGGCACGGGTGCATTTACTTCGGCTGTAGACTCAGCTACATCTGATCTCGGGTCCGTCACTACCTCGATTCTTCCAACGTCGTTCATCTCTTCAGTATTGAGTGACGCAACCTCTGATCTGGCATCCGCCGCAACCGATGCTAGTGCCGCGGCATCGAACATCGTTAGCGATGCTACTTCACTTCTAGATGGTGCCACTTCTCCCATTGTGATCCCGACCAGCAGCTTCAGCTTGAGCGTGCCAGCAATCCCAGTAATCACTCCTGCCTTGCCTATCCTCGGAGGAGGTAATCCCACGACTCCCACGACGTCTGAAGCTGCGCCTGCACCCACTTTAGGCCTTACGATCATCGTTACCAGTGTCACCTCCACGACTTCCGTGGTCCCAGGCTTTGTTTCTTCTGTGGTCTCAGATGCCACCAGTGCTCTATTTGAGGGCGCAGGGGCTATTACCTCTGCGGCCTCGGACGGTGCAGGAGTTATTACCTCTGCTGTTTCTGTGGGTGCGGGAGCTGTCAATACTGCAGTCTCTGACGGTACAGGAGTTATTAGCAGTGCCGCCTCTCAAGGTGCTGGCGATGTCAATACATTCACTTCTCAAGCTGTAGGAGCGGGTAGCACCCTGACATCACAAGTCGTTGGAGCCGCAACAAGTGCCGTCACTCAAGGTGCTGGCGATGTCAATACACTCACTTCCCAGGTTATTGGAGTTGCGACAAGTGCCGTCTCTCAAGATGCTAGCGCTGTCAACACCCTCACTTCCCAGGTCGTAGGAGCGGGTAGTACCCTGACATCACAAGTTGTTGGAGCTGCAACAAGTGCCGTCTCTCAAGGTGCTAGCGCTGTCAATACCCTCACTTCTCAGGTCGTAGGAGCGGGTAGTACTCTAACATCACAAGTCGTTGGAGCTGCTAATACAGCTGTTTCTAACGTGGGAGGAGGTGTCAATACCCTCACTTCTCAGGTCGTAGGAGCGGGTAGTACTCTAACATCACAAGTCGTTGGAGCTGCTAATACAGCTGTTTCCAACGTGGGAGGAGGTGTTAATACCCTCACTTCTCAGGTCGTA
>Ga0160429_1000128_pt1 | contig 97638 bp, 104 predicted proteins | sample SolpanmetagenomR_FD_108199 | JGI IMG/M metagenome (GOLD analysis project Ga0160429, IMG submission 108199) | Solar panel surface microbial communities from Lawrence Berkeley National Laboratory, California, USA - R | ecosystem: Engineered > Built environment > Solar panel > Unclassified ...
GGGCAGGTCTTGACTCCACAGCAGGCTGCTTCACTGCAGGCTCAACAGCTTGCTGCAATGGCTGGTCGTGGCTCGCGTCCAAATTCGCCTGGCTTTGCATTGCAAGGTGGCGGAATGGCAGGACTGAACATGTCTGGACTTACGAACAACGGTCTACTTTCTGCATACAATGCTGAGTCAAACTTTCTCAATCTTGGCATGACAGGTCTCAACCTGAACATGGGACAGTTCGGTGGTGGATTTGGACCTGGAGAAGGATACCTGTCAGACGCGTCTGAGATCAATCGTGGAAGGTCGCCACGCGGGAAGCGAGGCAACTCGCGACCACCAGAGGATCCTACCGATATTGAGCTATTGAAGGATATTCCGGCATGGCTACGCAGTTTGAGATTGCACAAGTACACGGATAACCTGAAGGATATGGCGTGGCAGGACCTCATTCTGCTCGATGACGAAGGCTTGGAAAAGAAAGGTGTCAATGCTCTTGGTGCGCGACGGAAGATGACAAAGGTTTGTGCTGAAGATTGCTAGGTTACATGCTCATTGCTAACATCATTTTGCAGGTTTTTGAACAAGTACGAGAAGCACAAAATAATGGAGCTTGAGGAAGGTAGAGAGTTAGAGTGTCCTTTGCCTATATACACTCTGAACAGCTGAACAGATATGGCGAGATAGCCGAAAAGCACATAGCGTCGTCGTCGAGGTGGAAAACGAGCATTTCTGTATATTATAACTCCGTCCACTCAACTAGTCCCAAAGTCAGCATCTCACATGGACCATGGTTCGTCTTGAGATCTGCTCAACCCCGCATGTTTCCTGGCGTCGAGATGTTGCATGCAATTGTGCTCAATCGACTGGTATGAGGTGCTACAGTGTACTGTTGGCTATGAGAGATCGAGCCAGAGTCCGTGTACTTGTATGCGCGCCTTGATAAATAGCAGGTAGCGAAGAGGGGTAACGCGAGGAGTGTCTCTGAGGGGCATATTCTAAACTCGATCCGAGCAGATCCGCTACATCATCACTTCTTTGCTCGCGCTTGGCTTCTCGCCGTGTCCTCGTACTTAGCAGCTTCCTTCCACTACCACTACCTTTGCTTGCTTGAGGTCTCACAACATCCCCAAGATAATCAAGAACAACTCCCTCAACATGACCGGCATTGTACAATATGAGAAGTCCGCCTTCGACACCAGCGGTGTCACTGATCCTGTCTGGATCCACACAGAACCCTACAGCAACCGTCCCAAGTTCGACTCACTCAAGTCTGACATGGAATGTGATGTCTGCATCATCGGATCTGGAATTACTGGAGTCAGCACAGCATATGAGCTCGTCAAGCGTGGTCATCAAGTGCTGCTGGTAGAGGCCAGAGAGATCTTGTCAGGAGAGACTGGCAGGACCAGTGGACATCTTGCTAGTGATCTGGACGATGGATATACTGAGATTGCAACAAAGCATGGAAAAGATGGTGCAAAGCTGGCTTACGAGAGTCATCAGTGGGCATTGAACCATGTTGGTGAGGTTGCTAAAGAGCTTGGCATTGAGTGTGAATACAGGTGAGATAGCTCATAGATAGTTTGACGATCATTATACTGATGTCCCTAGACACCTTCCCGGCTACGACGTCTCCATGTACGCACGCGATGACCCAAAACACCAAGACGATGTCAAGGATTTCAAGGAAGAGGTTGCATTCGTCAACAGTTTCGGAATGGAAGCACACTACAAAGAAGGATTTGCCATCAAAGGCTGGGACGGTCCTATCGACCAACGTGATGCCGCAATCTTTGCAAACCAAGCTACCTTCCATCCCACAAAATATGTCATTGGCCTCTTGAAGTGGCTCCAGAAGCAACCCAACTTCAAATGCTACACTCGCACTCGCGTGGTAGGATTTCATGAGAAGGGTGTCAAGTTGCTAGGAATTGGTTCAAAGTCTGTCAAGATGGACACCGAGAATGGCCATGTCATCAGCGCCAAATACGCCGTCCAAGCTACAAACATCCCGCTACAGAAGCTTGCCGTCATCGCTCAGGAGGAGTACCTCCGTACCTACTGTATTGCGGTGAAGATCCCCAAAGGCTACATGGAGGACTGCCTACTCTACGACTCGGCTGACCCTTACATCTACACTCGTCTCACGCACTGCGACGACGAGCATGATTACATGGTTGTGGGAGGTGGCGATCACCCTGTTGGTCAAGAAGAGCCTACAGGACGCTTTGAAGACCTCGAGAAATGGGTCCGATCACGTTTCACCAAAGCTGGCAGTGTTGACTACAAGTGGAGTGGTCAGGTCATGGAGCCAGTCGACTACATGGCTTACATTGGTGCCAATCAAGGACAAGACAACATCTTCATCATGACTGGTGACAGTGGCAATGGTCTCACACACGGTGTCATTGCAAGTAGATTGATCTCGGATCAGATTGAAGGCAAGCACAACCCTTGGACTGGGCTTTACGATCCATCTCGCAAGATGAGCATGCTCAAGGCATTACCGGATATGCTGCAGCACGATGTGCAGATCAACACACAATACAAACGTTTCCTGGAGACGGATATTGAAGATATCGCAAGCTTGCCCAAGGGTTCGGGTGGTGTCCTGAACACTACCAAAGCAGCTACTGGTGGTAACAATGCAGGTCCAATTGCCGTCTACAAGGACGACGAGGGCCAAATCTTCTCTCTGGACGCCAAGGTAAATGTCTTGTCTGGTCGATATGAACTTGAAGATTAACAACAATACCAGTGCCCCCACTTGCACGGCGTAGTCTGCTGGAACCCAGTAGAGAAGTCATGGGATTGCCCCGTTCACGGATCGAGGTTCAGTGCGAAGTAAGTACTTTATCTGGTTAATATGAACTTGAAGGTTAACAAATCCTAGGGGTTTGAACGTCCAAGGGCCAGCAAAGGAGAACATGAGCCCTGTCAAGCTCCCTGCTGGAGTGTAAGATGGATGATTGTGAGATACGGTATGGAGGATGAGTGAGCGAAACGGCCAAGGAGTATAAATATTGCTTGTTACTTGCACGTTGCGAAGCAGCTGGCTGAAACTATTCATTGTTGCTTAACGTTAGAGATTCGTAATGATCAATACCATTCTCAAAGCTTAGGGATGTCTATTACTCCACTTCGATTGCTTCAACTCCTAGCATCGTTGTGGTGTTGCAGATCTAGCGGAGAACGCTAACAAGCTCACCAACGATCGTTCTTCCCAGAGTGACAGTTTGGTAGCTAGTTTCAACGTCTAACTCTGTTTCATTTTGCCTAAATCTCATAGCTGAATAACCAGGCTTGACATGGCACTCCTCTACAACATCACACGATCTTAGAGCACTCTGATTGAAGCCCTCTTCCTTAGCCCCTACTACTTGACCGAGGCTCAGCGACATGATCCGATTATACGTGTCTGCTGGTGTCGTGCTTCGCAGAAGATAATCACGTCCATCTCCTCGTCGACATGCCTAGTGCATATCAATGCAAACATTACTGAAACATGTCTGCTAGCCTTGTGCAGCACTGCAAACTCTGTGCTATAATATTGAGAGTCCAGACAAGTACATGAAACGTGCTATCCCGTGGCTATTATGATGATCAAAGATGCAAGATTCTACCAATCTCCAAACGCTATGTGGAGGTTAAATTGAAAAGATTAACCTTCAGATAGTAGTTCGTGCTATGGGAAGCCACATGAATATATCTGCGAACCTCTTCGTTCAAGGCCTCGGTAAGTCCTAGGCTAAAGCCTCCCATGGGACACTGACGCCTTAGAGCACGCCCACTTCCTCTCCTCCAAGGAGCGGTAAGGCCTACTCATTCACGACAGACGACGAGATGGTAACAATGACTAGGGACATCCTATAGTAGTCTCGGCTGTTAGGACATTCAACTGATCGTCCTACCCAACAAACCTTGTCTGCCTCATTTCGACAAGTGTTTCAGCTTCCAGTAATGGTTATGAGAGGCGATGTAGAACGTTGGCCATAGCGTGGCTGGTATATAACCATGCTTGACCTCGTCTGTGAGTCTTTTCTTGGATTTGAAAGACATACTCATTCTTCCAACCTCTCACTCACACTTTCACCTCCAAAACCACTTCAACCAATCCTCGTCTAAACCGCTCATATCTTTCGACACTCGTTACACTTTTACTTTCAAAATGAAGAACGTTTTCGCAAGCTCCCTCATGGTAGCTGCAGCCTTCGCTGCGCCCATTGAAGAGGGTGCTGCTGCTATTGAGGAGCGTGCTGTCAGCACTAAATGCCCTAGCTATAGTATGTTGTAGCCTTTTACCATGATACATTACAGCACTAACTTGACGGTATTACAGCAATCATCGATACTCGTGGAACTGGCGAACAACAAGGTCCTTCTGCTGGTTTCCTCACCATGAACAGTCGTATAACTTCAGCTCTATCTGGTGGCAAGATTGTACGTCTGTTGCATCAGCAGCACTGCTTTCACTACTGGCTTTAGGTGCAGTACAACACAGTCTACCCAGCAGCCGACAACTAGAACTCCGCTTCGGGCACCCAGGATGTAAGTCAAGCGTCGCTCATGCACTACACCGACACAAGCACTCATTGTCTACAGATCGTGAACCACATTACAACGACTCTTGCTACCAACCCTAACGAATGCTTCATCCTCGAAGGCTACTCTCAGGGCGCCGCTGCCACTGTCAATGCTCTTCCCAAGCTGACCGGCGCTGCCTTCAACGCCGTCAAGGGTGTTTTCCTCATTGGTGATCCCGAGCACCGTAGTGGCTTGGCTTGCAATGTAAGGATACTTCCCACATTCTGAAGACGACACTGACGTTACTAACGCTTGTATCAGGTTGATAACAACGGCGGCACTACCACTCTGTATGTTAATGGTCTTTCGTACCAACTTGGCGGAATCCCCTCGAGCTGGGTCCCAAAAACTCGTGATGTCTGCATCTATGGCAATGGTGTCTGTGACGCTACCCATGGCTATGGCATCGACGCCCAACATCTCCGATACTCTAACGATGCACCTACGCAGAGCCTCGGTACCACCTTCATCGAGGGTCAATTGACGTCGTAAATCTTCAATTGGTAGAGGACAGAAGAATCTTATAGCCAGGTTGATGACAGGACAAGACAAAGGCAAAGTCACGCCTCCAGATATCAGATACTCTCAAAAGAACATGTAGCCAGAACGCATACTACCCGATAGGAAACATTGCATCTTCTTGTTCAGTGGCCGTCTTTCCTCCTGCTGTGACAAACGTGACGTGCATATCGATTACCGCCAAGCTTTTCGTGGCAGCCACAAAATGCTTGGTAACGACGAACCAGGTTTCCTTGTCCAATCAGCCGCAACACCACCATTACGACCATTTTAGGCCATCACCCCAGACAACACGACTAAAAGTCGGTCGGAGGCTGGAAACCTCATGATGATGCGCTGTTCTTCGTTGCTTGCAGTAGCTGTGTACTCATATTCAGAAACACTGTTTTGCAATCAATACCTTTCGCACATACCTCGCCTCGTATCATCGAAGTCTATTCTGATCGTGCTTAGGAACGTTTTCGAGCTCGAGCTTGGGCGAAGCACGTTCTACCTACCATACATACCGAGCACGCATAGAGAAGGAGGACGACCATTCAAGCAGACAAACCACGAAACTAGCCCCTACTGGGCGGGCAGAAGAGGCGGTAGTAGACGAGAAAGCTTGAACAGGTTGTGAGAAGGAGAGGAAGATAGAAGAGGAAAGAAAAAAGAAACAGGCATATACACACACATTATCGCAAGCATGCCGCGGTTTAGCTTGGGATACCGAAGTATGTGATAAACATCCAAAGTCTCATGGTTTGAGAGGAAGATACAAACAGAGAAAGAGAATGATATCGTGAGGAATACTAAGGAAGATACAAAGACTGACAACATATTCTCAACAGGATGGGCACCCTTCTTCGGCTACCACCATCTCCTCATGCTCCTCATCGCCGCAGCGATAATACTGCTTTGTAAGCTCTTCACGACTCCCACTCAAACACACCATCTCCCTCACCATCCCACTAACACACCCACCACAGCACTACTCCTAGCAGGCTGCTCCTCCTCCTCCCCCGGCATCCCCAACATCTTCCTGATTTCCTTCTACTACTCCTCCTACACGCCCACCTACAGTCCGACCCAAGTCGATCCTGACATCGTTACCGCCATCGCCAACATCGTCGGCACCGCCCAGCTGGAAGTGCGAGTTGGATATTTTGGTATATGCATGAATGCGGATGGAGGGAGTTGGTTGTGTAGTAACAATGCGACTGCGTTGGCGGAGAGGATCGGGGTGCAGCAGGATCCGTTCAATCTGGTGTGGGTTGCGCAGACTTTTAGGGATATGGTTGTTTTTCCTTATTTGCTGTGAGTGTGGTTTCTTTTTCTTCTTTTGGTGGTGCTTGGGGTTGGAGAGGGGAGACAGACTTCTGTTATTTGACTTGAGTCCCAAGGGATGGATGGTGGTGGTGATGGTGATCAGTTGTGGTACCTGGATTGAGTGTCGACGGTGATGAACGACTGGTGGACAGGCCCGACCCAAAGGATGACTCGAGACAAACAGAATACTAACACTCACCTTCCTCCTTCAGAATCATCGCAATCGTCTTCGCCTTCATCACATTCGTTCTCCTCGCCACCTTTCCAGGCTGGCATACAGAAAGCAGACAAGAAGGTTCAGACGTCGAAGTCAAGCTCTTCCCGTCACGCCCAGTCTCACAAGCCGCACTCGTCTTCGTCTTCATCGCCGCAATATTTGTCCTGGTAAGTCAGCAAAACACTCTTGCCGCTTCTCCTGTCTCCTATCTCTTCATCGTCCATCCCGTGCCGCGAGTGCTAACAAGTACGAACTGTAGGTATCCGTACTATGGCAACATACAGCGTCGGTAGCTGCAGCACAGATAGCGCAGGATTTTGGAAATGGGAGTGTAAAAAGTGGTGTTGGTGCTACGGCGATGATATTGGGTTGGTTTGGGTTTGCGTTGTTGGTGATTGTGACGATTGGACTTGTGGTGATGATATTGAGTATACGGTTGTTGGACGATATGGCTGCGTGAGTCAATGAACGGTATGTTGAGCTCTTAGATACTTAGTGTTCAGAAGGAGACAAGAAGGTGGATAATAAGTGACGGGCGGTCTTGGTAATGATATATGATGATGGAACGATATATAGAGTGTCGGACGAGGTATTAGGGAGGGATGGCATTGCATAGCGTAGCGAGAACTCTCCCCTTGACTGTATAGTTGGGATTGAGCACATATAGTGAGATTATACCATCAATCTTCCTTTACCAAACATCACTCACATCTTCGATACTCACACAGCCCATCTATTCTCTTGTCATTAACGTGTTCCAATTACAATCTATTGCGACTACTTTTATCAGCCTTGTTGTGTGTTGTGTAAAGAAGGCGCATCAGAAAACAAGCAACCAAAACATACCACAGCTCTTCACATAGTCGCACCAGCACCACCAACCGATCTTACAGAACCCTTTGTCGACCTCACACTACCTGCAGCACTTCTCAAACTTCCTGCCGCATTGCTAGCAACGCCAGGCTGACTCTCCTTCGCCCAAGCTGGTGTCCTCGCCCACTGCGAATCCTGCCAAGGACCCGCATCACTCAATTGACATCCTCCAGGACAGCTACAACCACCACCGAACGCCTTTGGCAAGTTCTCCTTTGGTACCTGCGCCAACAACTCCTTCTCGTATCCGCTACCCAGAACGTGAATCTTGCTCACAGTGACGGGATCCAAGAAGCGCTTCACCACTGAGAACACACCACTGAAGCCCCAAGGTGCGTTGATGATGTACAGTTTGCCGAGACGTTCGGGGTAGTAGTTTTGCGAGACGCCCGATGCAGAGCCGATGTAGCTGTAGACGCTGCTGGCTTTGCTGATACCAACGCCCTTGAGATCCATTATGGTGCAGCAGGTTTCGAGAAGGTGACCGGATTTGCGGGAGCAGGCAGGTAGACGTGGGTCGGACACTTTTTCGTACTCGCAGACGAGATTGGAAAGCATGCGGTCGGCGGTGGTAATCTTATACATTGCAGTCAAGTCGATGTTGCCAAGTTGTTCAATGTAGACAGGGCGACCATCCTGGAAGGATAATAATTAAAACAATGAAGTGTGGATGGTATAGGAGAGGATGGATTAATCACATACTTTGTCAGTCTTATGGTAGTATTGCGGGTAGTACTTGAAGATTTCGGAGCGCTCTTTGTAGTCGAATGTTCGGACGAGGTTGTCAACGCCTCCCTGGAACTCTTTTCGCCATTTCTCGCAGTCGGTAAACCTGGCGCATGTTCGTTAGTCTCCCAAAGTCTTCCTAAGCAAAGGTACTGCAGAGTGATAGATTGCCTACATCTGCTTTGCAAGGTTGACGTCGAACTTTCTTGCGCGGAGAAATCGTAGCTATTAGAATATCAGTACTGCGATATCTTCTTGACACCCCCTCGCCTGTTCCTACCAAAGTCAAGGTGTCCAATCTCTCCTTGTAACCACCCTGCTCCAACATCATTCTCAATTGGTGCACCTTGGCATCTTGCTCCGCAGTGGTAAAGCCAGGGTGGCCACTCTGAGGTGTAGCACTGGTAGTTGGGAAGTCGTAGTTGTCGTACTTGGGATCAAGCTCGAGCTTTCTTGCTGCTGCGGCCATTTTGGAAGATCAATTGGAAGGTGTAGAGAACGTATGTGTTCAGTTTCGGAAGCAATAGACCTGATGAAGTAATACTGGGACAATGATGCGAAGAGAGTGAGTGGTTGTTTGTTTGTGTTTGCACTTTGGGTAGGAGGGGATGATGAAATTGGATGCACATGCTTTGCTCCACTTTTTTTGGGACACCAACGATGAAGTGTCACAGTGGTGTTTCAGCTTAGTTAGTGGCCGTGGGCGAAGTATCGGTACCGGGAATCTCCTCATGGGCACATCGCTTGCAACAGACAGTATCAAAATGGCCATTGTTGGCGTGATCGCTTCGCTCCAACACTCAATTACTGTACATTACGGGATATACTGCTCAAAAATGTGCTCGATCGAAAGAAAGCTATGTGGCAATAAAGTACGAAGTCAACTCATCAACATTTACATTACATAGCACGATCGAATGAATGTTCTAACAGCCGAAAATAACAGAAGACGTCCCAGGTCATATTTGCCATCGCACTGCACAGCTGCATGTTGCTCCCCAATGCCAAGGTAGTTTACATGGCGACCTAGAAACCATTGTATTGCGATGCCATTTTTATCCTCATTTGGAGAACTTCTTCGGAAATCTTGAACGGCCAGCGATTCCAGGCATCGTGCAATTCCTTGAACTGTTCGTGCGTAAGCAGCCTGACCGTGACATGTTCAATATGCGCATGCCCCCCCCTTGCAGGATCTGTGAGAGAAGGACATTGCGGTATTATCGCATCAGCAGCTCCATGCGCCATAGAATTCAGTGCACTCTCTACCGTATCTTGCCGGTTATAGCGCAGAAGGTTGACGAACGGAGTTCGCGTCAGCGAACCTCCATTCCTGATGAAGGGACCATCTGGGAGAGGTTGGAAGTCGAGCAAAGTAAGGGCATTTGGTGGATCGAATTCGTGGTCGAAACAGTTCAGAGGTTCTGTCAACCGTCTGTCCCAGTCTAGCAGTGGCGGTGTAGTTCGCAAAGCTTCCTCATTATCAGTGAGCATGCTTACTGCTTTCCTTCTCCTGAATTCCCGACCTGACCTGGCTTCCCAGGCCTTTCCAAGGCGTTCTTCTAGTGTTTTCATCGCCGCTCTCTCCTCTTCAGTATGCAGTTCTAGTCGATCACCATCGGGGTATCTGCGACGAAGATCTCGCTCATAATCGAACAAGTTTCGGAAGGCCGTGAAAACTGAGACATAGCTATCCGAGTCGTGGTATTTACCCTCGATCTGTCCAGTCAGGGCATCCAACTGCGCTCGGAGCTCCAGTATCCTCGTATATTGCTTGCTGCGCTTTGTCATTCGCTTGTCCTCTCCTGGCGCATGTGGTGCATCTGTTGGAAAGTCGCCCCTGAAGAGTGCGCTTTCTAGGTCTCTCAACTCATTGACTTGAGAGACCAATTCTGGTAATTCTCCAGTGCCCTCAGCCGCCGCCAAAGACTCTAGCATTTTCTGATGTAAGCCCGGCCTGCGATATTCTGGCAATTCTACCCCATTTTGTATCATCCGCAAAGCCGTTCTGTAAGAGCTGAGAATATCATAGGCTGGTGCTCTGCGAGTAGCGGCTGAGTACTCAGCCTGCCCAGTTATCTCTTGCGCAAAATAAGCCTCCTGGTAGTCTAGATCCACTCTGCTTCTGTAAGTGATGTCTCGAGGCAAGATGTTGTACTTGTCGTTCTGCGTTGTCCAAAGCAAAATCCTTATCGCGCCTGCGCTTTGTAGACCAGTCCTGTATCTCAAATTTTCGAGCATTAAGTATATAAATGGCTCCGACGGAGATTTTGCACTAGCGATTTTGTTGCGTATTGATCTTTGGACGATCCTAGAGGTATTGACGAGAAGCAGGACAGTGTTGTTTATGTTCTCTTGAGACGTTGCGCCGGTTGCTGTTGCTAATCGTGGTGGTATCACCTCCTCCATCAATTTATTCCAATTGACAAGATACTTCATCTCCTTTATATTGTCGTAAGTGGTCCATTTGTATTTCGTCCCCTCTTGCTCAAGGTGAGGTTGCCATAATGTCTTGTATGTATCTCCAGCTGGCTCAATGATGTGATGAGATTGAGGTTGTAGAATCTCGTGAATCTTCCGAGACCATAGTCCTTCCCCTGGCCAAATGTCGATAATGTCGCAGCCTTTGTGCTTTTCTAGAGATGGTCCGAGTTGTTTCAAAATATCATCTTGTGCGACACCTATTAGTCAGTGCTCTCACCTTCACGGACCGCAGGAACACTCACGACAGAGATCTTCACTTACTAATCCTAGGGCTGGAACTTTGTCTGTCTTCTTCTTGGGAGCAGACTTTCGTCTTGGTTTTGGTTTAGATAGCGCATCACTGGCATATGGTGCTATGCCGCGCAGGCATATTTGGGACGGTCGCAATGAAGCTGAGGATGCGCAGAGTCTGTGCGAGCTTAGTCTACTCCACATGAGGTGGTTATTAGGTGCGCATTAGATTACAATCTCGAAACAAGTCTGAAACATAAACATATCCACTTCGGAGTTTGACCCCGCACCAGGCAACATAACCAGTCGTTGTTCCAGCACTCCTACTCTTGCGGTTGACCATGTCCGATGTTTCCCACGGGGCCTGATCATGTCAAACGGGTCAGCTGTCTATCACCTATGAAGGTGTAAGGCAAGGTGTCAGTCATCCGCTTTCGGCGTTATATCATCATGAGCTCAGGAAATGCAGACGCGGGCGTGCTTGACAAGCCTGCAAGTGTTCAACAAGTGGTGCAGCTTGCCTCACAGCCATTTTTTGAGAATCAATATCCAATCTTGAGATGGTTCCGTACAGGAGATGTAATGTTGAAACAGGTTTGTTTTCATTCCTCGTCACATCGCTTGAGCATTCTAACCATGATTCAAGGCCAATACCTACGAGCATGAGGGGAATCTAAAGATGGCATATTTCTTGCTATATCGCCATGCTACTCTTGTGCTCGAGCATTTACCGAAACATCCCCAGGCTAAAAATCCCAAGTATGAGTCAGCCTGGATCGAGGCTCGAAAGGCACTCAAACACGACCTTGCCAAACTGGAGAACTTAAAACCTGCTATTAATCAGGAATATGAAAGATATGTGGCTTCATTGCGGACTCGCGCCCTCGCAAGAGAGGCGCATCGCGATGGAGAAAATCGAGATGATGATCACCCTCGAGATGACCTTGATGAGAGCACAGGTTCATATAGACGGAGTAAAATCGACATGCTTCAGGACCCGGACTTGGCTGTAGAGTATGCGAATCTTGAGGTTCAGCGAAGGCTTCGCACACAAGGCTCTTCGCCTATAGCTAGTGAGGATGACATCAACATGAGACTACGTGAGATTCGAATGCAGATCGATCGAGCTTCTACACCTTCTACGCAGCCTGACAATGATTTACCACTACATACAACATCGTACAGCTATCCAGAGGTGCCAGGCCAACACTCATTCCAAGATCCTCGACTTCAGCCGCCAATGACTATAGGCCCAAGACTTCCTCCGAAAGATCTTCCTTATACTTCATCTGGCCCACCATTACCCAGCAAGGAAAAGATAGGTTCCCGCCAAACAATTGCATCGACCATCTCAAGCAACGCCCATCAGTTCGCATCAACTGCCTTGCTCGAAAGCGGCCTTAGGCTGCGTACAATGTTTCTGCCACTGACACTACGGCAGCGGTTTGTAAGCATAGCAGGACACAATACACGACTGGAACTGGAGACACTAGGAATCTTAACGGGAGCTTTAATACAGGACGCTCTGTTCATCACCAAGCTTGTCATACCAGAACAGATATCGACTTCTGACACATGCGAGATGGTGGACGAGCTTGCTCTTTTCGAATGGACTACGACGCAGCCAGAAGATCTGATGGTGCTCGGTTGGATTCACACACATCCTACACAAACATGTTTCCTGAGTAGTCGGGACCTTCATACACATTTTCCATTCCAGGCTACCTTGGCTGAAAGTGTTGCGATTGTCTGCGCGCCGTCTTATCGACCAGACTATGGTGTATATCGTTTGACTGATCCTCCTGGATTACCAGCAATCAAGGCGTGCAGACAGACCGCAACATTTCATCCACATGAGCAGACAAATATCTACACGGATGCTCTTGGACGACCAGGGCATGTTGTTGAGCACGCAGATCTGCATTTCGAGGTTGTGGACCTGCGGCCAAAGAAGTGATCTTGGTATTGGTCGATAGGTTGTTGACTACCTTTAAACAGCGCATCAAGTCATCCTCGACTTACAGCAGAACTAAAGTTAGTTGATTCAGCTTTAAGCCTTTGAGACATGAGGATCGGGCGGCACTTTGCCAAGCAGGATTGGACCGCGGGGCAGCTTCCGATACGTCATCGTGCATTGGGCGAGCTTCGAGCTTCAAACTTCACCTTGCTTCAAACATCTACAGCTTTTCTTCTTTATCTTGCTTTATACGCCCACTCAAATCCAAGTGAGTATCGCGACATCGTCGAACCTTTCCACTTACTGACTACTTCCATAGTACAACCACAAAACCACACATAATCAAATCATGTCTTTCATCCGCCAGACCGCTCTCCGCCAGGTGCGCCTCTTCTCCACGACACCTGTAGCACGCAAGTCTATGGTCGACTCCATCAAGGAGACTGCCGATGCTGTAAACAAGAAGATTGGTCAGGTTGCGGCAGAGGGCATTCAGAAGACTCGTATGGTACCCCAATAGTGCTTCGTAAAGACCAGGTCATTAATACATCTTACAGAGGATACCACTGCTTCGGTCACCAACTCAACCACCGAGGAGAACGTTGGCGCTGCACAGGGTAAGGCGTCAGAAATGAGTGGAAAGGCATCTGGATCAGCTTCCGAGCTGAGCGGTGAAGCAAAGGGCAAGGCCAACGAGATGATGGGCAAGGCTCAGGGCAAGATGGAGGAGATGAAGGGAAAGATGTAAAGTAGCCTTTGCATGCAAAGTGTAGCGATACGGGCCGTAATGCGGGTATCAGGAGCTTGACGACTAGAAAAAGCCTGAGCCTAAATAATGAGAACAATTTTACTATAAAACGTGCATTTGACATTGGTTTTTACTCCCATTGCGACACAGATTTCCTTTGAGAATTTGATATGGATACCGAGATATTGGGGGTGCACCTGTATGTGTCCTGGACATCTCACGCCTCTGTCATGTTTAAACACAGTAGTTGCAACATCTAAATATATTTAGCTTAACAAGACTGACCCAATATATTAGAACTTGGTGACATCGCTTGAGGGCTACTCTAGTAGATTACTCTACTCTCACTAGCTAGGCAGCGACCACATCCACATGACATGTGCTGGTTGCTCGTTGATCAATAATCTCCATGGTTCGCCGTTCTCGCTTGCAAACAAGCGAGCTTGATGATCAATCACACCAGATCTACACCTCGTTCTCCGTGCTCATTCCGCACATCCTGTACACAAGCACTTTCTATACACTTTCTGGACCTGTTCGCGCTCGCGTAGAGTTCAAACATACGTTGTTTGCTCCAGTCGAACCACCCTTTGTGCTTGTGAAGTGCTTGTCGTCGCGCTCGCCGTTATTGTTGCTTTTCCTTAATACGCAGCTTCTGTCCTTTGTGACGACGGCATCATGAGGTACACGTCGACAACATCGCACTTGTGGCAATATCGTGTCCACATTGAGCTACTCCCCTCTGACGTCTTCCTGACAAAGGTCGACAAGAATACTGTACGCGCCATAAAAGCGAAGCATGAGAATGCGCTTGCAAGATTTGACTTTTGTAATCATCGCACCAAAATGCTTGATTCATGATCTTCGCTCGCCTAGATGTCCACGAGATCTTCCACGTGAGTAGCGAGCATTATCATGCTGATGCTTCGGAACCACAGTAGGCTTGGCCACTCACAATATGCTACTGCAATATTATATGTGTGCTCGCCTTGACTACTCTCAAGTGCAATATACTGTGGGTGTGTGTCAGGAGCCACGTACTTAGACAAACAATTTTGATATTGAGAATTACTTCTCGAAGACAGAACAAGACCGCCAAAACTGTGGTCTCCGTGGCGACCTCAAGTAAGAGCCAACATGGGTGTTCTCAGCACCATCATCAACGCTTTTTTCGCTTCATTGCTTGTGGTGAGTCCTCTCATATCGTGTGCGATCAATCTTCTATGGCTTCCTTCTCACAGCACTCTCGATATCAGAAGACGTTGCAGACTAACAATCTTCAAAGCTCATCATCACCATCATAACCCGCTCAATCTACAGAATCTACTTCCACCCTCTCTCATCCTACCCAGGTCCAGCCCTCTACGCCGCCAGTCGCCTCCCTCTATTCCACACCAGCATCCGCGGCCATTCCGTCACCCTGCTCGCTCGCTTACACGCCCAATACGGCCCAGTCGTGCGTATAGCACCCAATGAACTCTCCTACACCACGGCCACAGCCTGGAAAACAATCTACGGCCATCGCGGCAACGCCGAAGAAATGGCCAAAGATTTGTCTGGAGCAGGTTTGACGAGGCCGCCGAATGGTGAGCATGGTATTTTGACCGCGGATCGGGAGAATCATGCTAGGATGCGGCGACTGATTTCGCATGCGTTTTCGGAGAAGGCGTTGCGGGAGCAGGAGGGGTTTTTGCAGGAGTATGTGGAGTTGTTGATTAGAGGGCTGAGCGAGAATGCGCGTAAGGGATCTGTGGATCTTGTGATGTGGTATAATTGGTATGTTTCTGAAGCACATCTGATGTCAAATAAGCAGGCCGGACTGATCACTCTTGCAGGATGACTTTTGATGGTGTGTGACCACCTCCACCCACCCACCCACTACATGCGATATAGACAGACTGACAAACAATCAACAGTCATAGGCGATCTCTCCTTCGGCTCCTCCTTCTCCTGCCTCTCCACTCAAACTCCCGATCCCTGGATCACATCCCTCTTCACCGCCATCAAGATAGTCCCCTACATCCAAGCCCTAATGTACTACAACCTCCTCTGGCTTCTCAAGTACATCGTACCCAAGTCCATGCTCATTGCTCGCGCCCGCACTCAAGCGAGCCAAAAAGACAAGCTATCGCGCCGTCTTGCAATGGGTCCAGATGAGGCACGAAAGGACTTCTTGAGCTATATACTGCGTCATAACGAGGCTGCGGCAAGGGCAGAGGGCGTGGGAGTGGCGATGACTCAGGGTGAGATCTTTACGAATTCGAGTTTGCTGATTATTGCTGGAAGTGAGACGACGGCGACGTTGTTGAGTGGTGTGACGTGGCATTTGTTGAGGAAGAGAAATCGAAGGGTGTACTTGAAGTTGTGTGAGGAGGTTAGAGGGGCGTTTAGACGTGTCGAGGATATTACGATGAAGAGCGTGAGTGAGCTGAAGTTTATGACCGCGGTGCTGGAGGAGGGAATGAGAATGTACCCTCCTGCACCAGCAGCCTTACCGAGAGTCGTGCCAAAGGGCGGTGAGGTGATTGATGGGAAGTTTGTGCCTGGTGGGGTGAGTCCAACAATTCTTCTCTCTGATGAACTCTTCTTTCTGGTCTCTTCATTCCTCTCGCTCTCTCGTAGCTAGAGAATACGAAATTGTGTTATCTCACCAAGCTAACAAACACCCCTCACAGACAACAGTAGGCGTCCACCAATACGCAACCTACCACTCTCCGCTCAACTTCTACAACCCACTCACCTTCCACCCAGAACGCTGGCTACCGGAATGCACCAACAATCCATCTTCACCCTACTACGCCGACAATCGCGCTGCATTTCAGCCCTTCTCTATGGGGCCCAGAGCGTGCATTGGCAGGAACCTGGCATTAGCTGAGATGAGGCTGGTGTTGGTGAGGATGTTGTGGGAATATGACTTGAGTTTGGATGAGGCGAAGTTTGGTGGTGATGAGGGTGAGGGTGAGGATGACGTGGAGGGAGTGGGTAAGTGGCAGGAAGAGCAGACTGTGTTTTTGATATGGAAGAAGGGTCCGTTGATGGTTAGGTTGGTACCGAGGAGGTGATTGGTTTATGTAGTTGTTTTGGCAGAGTATGCGTGTGTAGAGCATCTTTTGCTTTTCGGTTCGATGCTTGCTGCCTAAGCTCCGAACAGGTGTTTAACAGGGGTAGTGGATAGGCCAAAAGGCTGGCACTCTTTTAGTTGTCCATAAATTTCATAGCTAGAGGGAGCTCAATGTAGGACATCATACTCGATGTCTACAAGCAGGTTAAATGAGACACGGAAGACAGAAAGAGCTGTGCATACGAGGTATAAAAGCATTCGTCTCTTGAGGCACAAATCATTCAAGATGATTGTTAAGCACTTTCAAGCACTCACCGTTTTACAATATTCTCGTGTGTATCTTCTGTACCACCTGCCAGTACTCGATGTGGCAACATTGATCTTTTAAGGACAAATACAGGAACAATGACAGGCATTTGACGGAGTTGTTATGAGATACTAACGGCTCCGTGACGATTTGTCTTTCGCATTTCAGCGGATATCACTTGGCGAGCACCAGGTCTTCAATTTGAATGTGATTCCTTGTCCTGGCAGTATAACCGACACCATCCCATCGCTTACCAGCACCTATTGGTCATCTAGCACATGCAAATACTTCTTCTCCTCTCGCTTCTCTCTTTCCGTCATTGCTGGCAGATCGTAATATACATTGCTTCGGAATCCTTGCAAATACTCATATGTGCACGCCTTCATCTCCACTGGCTCAATACCTAAATCCTTGAACGTTCTTGCGCTAGGGTCAATGTGCTGGTCAATGAACTCCCTCTCAATCATGTCCGGACTCGTCTCAACAAACCATAGCGCCTTGCTGAGAATCTGTGCCATTGGCTTGCGGAGGACTTTGGGAATGTTTACAACTGGATGGCGCTTCAAGACCTCACGTGCAGCCAGCTCGTAGATGTCTCGCATGGTATATTGTGTTGGACCGTAAAGCTCATATGTCTGCCCAGCGGTGGTGTCGTCTTGCAGCATAAGCTCGAGTGCTGCACCTACATCAATGGCATGAACGGGGAACGAGCTCTCCCTCAAGTTGTTGCTTGCGTAAATTGTAGATTCGCCGGCAAACCGGTTTAGCAATCTGTCCTCCCATCCAAACATTGGTGCTGGGCGTACAATGGTCGTCTCTGGAAAGATCTCGCGGGCGATACGTTCTCCCTCGCCTTTGGTGCGGAAAAAGGCAGAAGGAGAGTTGATGTCGGCATTGAAGGAGGAAACTTGGACGAAGCGGTCGACGTCGTATTTGGCACAGGCTTCGGCAATGCGTGCGGTACCTTCTACGTGGACGTCGTGGAATGAGAAATTCTTGGTTTCGAAGTCGCGGCCGATGAGGTTGTATACCATATCAGAGTGACGAACGGACTCTTCGATGGACAGGGTGTTGCGGAGGTCAGATTCCTAAGACATTAAGTCAGCATCTGAGGCGCTATGTCTTTCAGTATGCAATCTTCATACAATGAACACTACTCGGCCCAGATCACCGGAGACCTTCAAGTGTCGCTTCGCAGGCTCGTCTCGGTAGGGAACCACGACTGTGCATCCTGATCTTGCTATTGGCCTCGAGTTAGGATCTCTTCTTCTCAGATGTCCTCAATCTTTCTCATACCAAGTCTGTTGACGATGTAACGACCCAAGAAACCAGTAGCTCCGAAAACAGTGCATGTGTGACCACCCAAAGACGACCTAGGAGCTTTCGATCAGCTGTTGCTCATCTCGAAATACGCCAATTGCTTTCCCACGTACCTTCCACCTGATATTCTGATGATTGGCTTTCCAGTCCTTGTAATGGCAATATCTTGGAGGTTTCTTTGTTGCGGCTTGAGGAAGGATGTCGGGCGGAGGGATTGTGTGAGGAGACGGCTTGTCGGCGCTGCGCGGGCGCAGAATGATGGTGAGAGCATGGCTGCACAGAAGGACGACCTCGAAATAGGACAGTGACAGCAATACGTCCTCCTCGATGTACAGACTGGGATGCGAGGGTCACGATGGTGAGGTCTCGGGGAAGTGCCAAGCTTAGTGGCCCGTGCAGAGGAGGTCATTCCTGTATTCTGAAACAACTTACAAACACCATTGCAATCACATCAATCTGTCTTTCTACATAAAGTCAATCAACCTCCTGCTGAAATCGACACACCGCCCACATTCGTCACTCACACCACCACCCGGCATGGCGAATCCCCAAGAAGTCATCCCCAACTTCCTTGCTGACCAGCGCGACAACGCCTCCGCAGACCTTCAGCACTACTTTATCACATTCGAGGACTACTGGGAGCGAAAACTGTGGCACCAACTTACAATCTTCCTTGTCGACTTCTTCAACGAAGCAGAGAGCGCACCACAACGACTCCCGATATACAATACCTTCATCAAGAACTTTGCAGACAAAATCAACCAGTTGAAGCTGGTCGAATTGGGCTTGAAAGCAGCGACACAGTGTTCTAGTAGGTTAGATCAGGATGATGAGGTCAATATGGTTCACTGACACATACAGGTGACGAAGAACGACTGAGCTTTCTCACCACCCTCGCAGACAGAGTCAACAAGCCATCATCACAAGATGCTTACGTATATGCCAGAACAGCTGTAGCAAGCGTCAGATTACACAAAGGAGACTCGGACGCAGCAAAGAAGGACCTGGCAGAGTGTGAAGCGATCTTGGACACGTTTGACTCGGTAGAAACGTCTGTTCATGCAGCGTTCTATCAAACCAATAGCGACTATCATCAGGTATGCATGCTTTGCCGTTACTTGATGCGACTTTGCTGACATGCAAACCAGGCCAAACATGAGTTTGCATCCTACTACAAGAACGCACTGCTCTACCTTGCATGCATCAACGTCTCGGATCTGACCAACCAGGAACAACAAACGCGTGCTTACGACCTCAGTATTGCTGCTCTCGTCTCGGAAAACATCTACAACTTCGGCGAGCTGCTACTGCACCCAATCCTTGACTCGCTCAGGGACTCGCCACACGCGTGGCTACGACAACTCTTGTTCGCCTTCAACGCAGGTGACCTCGGTGCTTATGATGTATTAGCAGGTAACATCACTAGGGATGACCTGCTAAAAGAACATCAAACATTCCTCTACCAAAAGATATCCCTATCAGCCCTCACAGAAGCCATCTTCCGGAGACCACCTCACGACCGCTCAATGACATTCAGCACGATCCGTGAGGAGACGAAGGTGGAGCCGAACGATATTGAGCACTTGATCATGAAGGCACTTAGTCTGGGCTTATTGCGTGGCACAATTGATCAAGTGGCGCAGATTGCAAACATCAATTGGGTACAGCCGAAGGTGCTTGATATGAAGCAGATCGAGAACATGAGGTTGAGATTGCAAGAGTGGGACTCTAGCGTTAATCAACTCGGAACTTGGATGGAAGGTGCCGGCAAGGATGTTTGGGCTGCATGATGATGGAAAACGACTAGCATTCAAGCGTGGCGTTAGAGTAGCGTGATTATGCCAAAAAGCATCTATGATACCTCTATAATATTACGAAGAAAAGACACGAAATGAAGCAGAAGCAGAATAATGCATCGAAAGAGCTGGGAAGCTTGTGACTCTGAAACGCATTTGGGATGAAACCGATCTGTGACGACTTGTCTACTAACAGGAAATGTAGCAAAACCAGTGCTAATTATTGTCACCCACAACAGTCTGTGCAGACATCGTTCTCCCTTTCGTCTTAAATATGTATCGAGCCTTCGAGATGCTAATGGTCATTGGTGTAGAATATTATATGTGTTCGTGGTGGGATGTTTGACACACACCAAAGTGGCAATCACGACCGAGCCTGATTCTCTTCCTCCTAGATCAAACATGTTCGCCATCTTCAAAAGCTCTTCCTCAGAACATCGTTTACTTCATCTCATCAGCACCAATTACATACCAATTTCACGATGCGTGGACACAGACCAAAGCTTTCCACTCTCTTTTCTAACCGCGCTGTGCCAACAATAACTACGCCGGAACCTCCTCAATTGGCCTCGACAGTTGGCGGTGAGTGGTCGCTTGATGACCCTCCACCATCAAGACTTGATCCCAATGTTGAGCGTATGGCTCAGTCGTTGTTATCTACTCTGTTAGGAAGTCCTCACACTGCTCTACCACCGGAGCTGAACCATTTTGTCTTATACATCATCGAAGCTTATCAGAAAGAGGTCGGCAATCATCACACGCTTGAAGTCATGTTGAACAAGCAAGTCGAAGAGACGACATCTCTTAGAAAGAAGCTTGGCGAAATACGTGCTGAGCACGAGGAGCTGGAGAAAGAGCTGTTAGAGTGCCAATATGACATGCAGAGACTCACAACAGAACTTGAGGAGAAAGATCATCAGATTTCTAACGTTTTACGTGAGAGTATACCAATGCTTGGTGAGATAGACTCCGACATGTCTCGCACAGACGTTGGCTATGTCAGGCCGCAAGATAATTTGACGAGGCGAATCAGCGAGGCTATCGTTGCAACACCAAAGGCTGGTAAGTTCGATTTCCGATAGTCAGTCGACCACTTCCACACTACAATGCTCTTTCATTGTCCTTCTGGTGTTGGAGCGTCACCCAAAGGCTTGATTGCTCGCATCAAACACGATCTTTCTGCTTTTACACAGATTCTCGAATTTACAGCATCACTTTCAACTCTACTCATGGCTACGAACGCTAATCACAAGTAGGGACGCTACGCTCTGTCTCCAATCAGCCCAACAGAGAGACTGAACTGTCGCATTTGTTCAGAACCTTCAGCCAGCCAAACGATACCACTGACTTCCGACCCGGCCTTCCGGTGGCCAGAGCACCTATTGACACAACACTACCCACCTCGTTTGCTACGATGGAAGAAGGTGCTGAGGGACAGCCGGATTCGGCCAGGAGTCAGACCCTGCCAGAAGACGTCAGCTCTTCGTTCAGCTCCACGGGTGGCGATCTTCTTGACGACGAGTTCTATAATGGCTCGAACATCTTGGATATGGTTGCCGATAAAGAGAGCCGTATAGTGTTAGGCCGCTTGACACACGAGATGGCACGACGTCGAAATATAAGCAAAGCAGATGCCATACAGTGTCTTGGGGATGTTGTTCTCGCCTGGGGTGATTGCCGTCCCCAACAACAGACCAGCGGATCCCATTCGCCTCTTTTAGCGATAAAAGGCAAGGCTATAACTCCATGTCGTACTTCGTACACCCCGGGAGATGATAGTACATTCCAACAACGGCACAGATCAATTAGAAGGGACGATACCACCCACGCCACCTCAACCAGCCCGACTCAGCTTGACTTCACGAGGAATCCGTTCAGCCCAATTAGGGGAAGGCGCACCAGCAACCTCAGCAATCTCTTCAATCCTTCTCCTGATCTCTTTAGTCCGATGTCGACCACGCACGCGAAAGAGAACGAAAGGAGCGATCATTCTGTTATGACAAGGTCAACCAGCTCTGCTACACGAAGTGGTCTACTGTCTCCTTCAGACTCAGCGTCATCTACTGTTCGGAAGTCTAGCACGCCTAGTCGCATACCTCAATTGCAAAGTCCTATAACCACAAGCCCGATGAGAAGGCCTGCTGGGCGCAGAAATCGACAAAGCTCAAACTCAAGCATGGCTACTGTGGTGCGAAGATCACCGGCGCCGCTATTGCAGACTGCAACACCATTGGAGGTGGACGAGGTAGCGAGTGTTGATTTCGCAACTGCTGAGAATGATGTCGCAACTGCTGAGAACGATGCCACAACTGCTGAGAACGATGTCACAACTGCCGAGAACGATGTTACCAGTGTTGAGGACGTTGTCGATGCTAGTGTCGAAAAGGAGCAGGATGAAAGGAAGGATTCGGGAGCGCAAGAGCAAGCGTGAAAGGATTTGCACTGCCGCATATAGCGCAAGCAAGCTGGTGGAAGAGACAGCGTACTCGTCACAGCAGTCCCCTAAGGTATTTCATCATGATAAGCATATCCCAAGGACGATGGTGGAAGACAAAGAGCTTCTCGCGGCATCTTTTAATCTTTTATATTTGCTACAGCGCTCCTCGCAGCAATACCAAAAGACTTCAGTTCCAAATTAGCAAGTCCAGTTTGCAAGCGCTGCCATGTAGAATCTAGTCGTTCTCATCTCATGCCTAGTCTTATATATTGCGTACATACGACCTACCCCGTTTCAGAATTGAGCGTCCATCCAGTCATGTTCACAACCCATGATAGCTGAACTCGTACTTTAATTGGTACTCATCCTAAACCCTACGCCATTAAGAGTACAACATGGTGGAAGGGCTCTAGCCAATACAAAGGTCTCCAGCACCCTCCAAACTAGGGTTTAGGAGAGTAGTTTCGGAATCGGATATCGACATCTGAACTGGATAGGTGCTAACAAGTTTGAAGCATAACAGAATTGAGTTCCATGATATAGGTTGCATTACTATTATTCTACAAGTGCTGTAAACGAATCTATTCAATATAGATCGTTCACGAGCTTTTTTTGAAATCTCCTCGCCTTATTGAAATGAAGGGGTATCTCTTCACCAAAGTATTTCGGTAGCTCTTCGAACTTTGGTAGTCGACATGTTGGCGTATGAATATGGTTGTATCGGAGGATGAGTCGAACTTCTTAATGATCTGTTGTTCGGTGGCATTATCATGATCATTCCACGTTCTTCGCACATTTTTCGTGTAGATGGAGTCGAGCTCAATGACTTCTCGTCTTCTTCCTCTCCTCGTCCAATCCTTTTGCATTTGGGCCGCCGTCTGCGGCTTCCTCTCCTGTATATGCAGCTTCCGTAGCTCCCGTCCCAGATACAGCATTCGTACTACCCATTTCCATCAGGTCAAAATTACTCGTCGACCTCACCGGCTGACTAGGCGGCGGTGGCATAGACCGTCTCATCTGTGCCAGATGTGCACCAGCAGAATGAAAAGTTGCCGAAGTCGAAGGTTGCGACATTATCTCAGGCGTCGGCGTTGGTAGCTGCGTAACGGCAACAGTTGTAATCTCCTCTGCCATATTTTCCAGCATTTCATTCAGATCGAACTGCTTCTTCCGCTTGAGCACCTTCGTCGTCGTTCCCGACCGCGAAATTTTCTGGCTCGCGACCGAGGTCGATGGGATACTGGGCGATGATGCGTCCGCAGGCTCGAACGTGGCGTTTTTGGCGCGGAAAAAGGTCATTTTGTCTAGTGCATTTGGACTTAGAATGTCCTTTGGTGTTAAGCCGAGTCGGAAGGAGAGCATGGGACGATCAGCAGCACGGCTTTCTTCTGCGTCCGCTTCGGGGAGTAGTGCTGTGGTGTGCTTGAAACAGGAGGTCATTGCGCAATCCCAGCTGTAACCTGTCTCGATGTCTTTTTCGATTGCGCGCAGAACGCCGTGATCGTCGGAGGTTGTCCAGCCTAAGCTCTCGGCCATAGCTCGAGTGGAGCGGCAAGGACGGAAACAGGATTTTACGCCGAAGAGAACGAGAGAAGGGAATAGGTTGAGGTATGTAAGGGATAGATGTGTTACTTCTGCTTGTTCGCGTAGCAGAATGGCTTGTAGTTTGGGAAAGGCGGATGTCTCGGTGACGGAGCGCCCCCAGGAGCGAATCACGCTGTCCGTGACCAGTCCAGTGGTCGATGGGGCGTAAGTGCTGTGGGCAGCACCAACGTCAATGACGACCAGGTTACGAAGAGAGGAGATATTTATGATGTCGGTGTGTTTGAAAGGCGCGGTAATGGTAAGACAGACGAGCCAGGAGAGGTTGGTGCTGGTCATGCGTGAAATGTAGAGGGGAAGGTCTTCAGGTTCAGGACGGTTGATGGCGGTCTTGTGGTATGTTATTGCTTTTGTGCCTCTGTATACGGTAGTGAAGGCGCACCAAACCATGAGTGGTTGAGCCAGGTCCATCTTTTCGGCATCAGCCCAGATCCTTTGAGCAACCTGCCAAGGCACAGACCGCAAGACCTCAATAAGCTCTTCAGAGGCATCAGCAGGCAGACCTTCAAGATACCTGATAAATTCTCTCCGAGCAATGTCCTGTAGTGACGCAGCACCACGTTTCTCCTTGTGTATCCTACGCTCGATTGTAAAGGCTCGTGGAGTCCATCTTTGCGGTTTCAGAGATACTGTCTGCTCGATGAAGATTTGCCCACTACGCATATCGAATGTTTCTGCTCGACCATCACTATAGCCTCCAGAAGCCCGAGCTAGCCGGCTCTTTGCAGCGACGAGATCTTGACGACGCTGTTGCTCGAAAAGTTTGCGTTGTCCCATTGTCATCATGGTGACTTAGAGGTGCTCTCTCGAGCTCATGACAACAAGGAACGCTGCCACGTTGTATTGTGCTACACAGTGGTGAATGGTTGTTGTATTGTCTTGATGCTGGAAGAGGGATCTCGCGACTATAATGAACGCGGTGAGAGGTATACAATCTGTGCACGAAGCAGGAAGCAGGAAGAGGCTTGAGCAGGCGGGAGGCGGTGAGAACGGCGACAAAAACAAAGCAAGAAACTGTTGGCTTAGTGTAAATGCATTTTGTGGTTGGTGGTCTCACTGGACTCACGCGACAATGGTCTTGGCGGCTGCCCGATAAGGTAAAATATCGTCATGATGAATCGCTTTTTGATGTGGGGTAATTGTACGGACATCGTCTCTCGTACCTGACTATACATCTTTCTCGTGGTCGTCGTCGTGGTCCATAAAGATCTCAATTGAAGCGAGATCATTCTTCCCCAGCCTCAGAAGATGCTCAAAACACCGTCAGTCCTCCTCACCAAGGATCTCTTCGGTCTGCTCACCTGGGGCACCTCTCCATTCGCCACAGCACCCACTAGCCTCTCTTCAGCATGCTCCCGTCTGCAAGACCGCCGTATACGTCCTCGACAACGACAGCACCGCACATATGCTACCATAGCTGCCGATGATTTTACCCAACCAACCTCCAAACTCTCCTCCTCCTCTGATCTGCCATGGCCAACCTCTCTACACCCCACACAGCCACCATCTCCCTACCAAATCTTCAACCAAGACCGCGGCACACCCTACTCCAAACGCCGCTTCTACGAACTCGTCATGAAATACCATCCCGACCGCAACTCGCATCCAGATGAATCTCCAGACACATCTCCGAACCCGTGCAAATGCACAAAAGAGGTGATGCTAGACCGCTACCGTCTCGTCATCGCCGCCAACAACATCCTGAGTGATCCCGAGAAACGTGCTGCATACGACAAGTTCGGTGTCGGCTGGAACAATAAGGTAGATTCTATGACAGAGTCGCCATTGCATAAATACAGCACCTACCACCGCTGGCGGAAAACTGCTCAAGGAGATGATACTGTGTTCCGCTGGCCACACGAGCAAGATCCAATGTACAACGCAACGTGGGAAGACTGGGAGCGCTGGTACGAAGCACAACGAGATAAGGCGAGAGCTTCGTCTAGTATGCCGCTGTACGGCCACTTTTTCACCTCGGGACGTGGTACCCAGCGAAAAGCGGGCATTTTCATGAATAACTATGCCTTTGTTTCGATTGTCTTCCTGTTTGCTTTGTTGGGTGGTATAGGCCAAGCAACACGGGCGCACGATTACAGCAAGAGTATTCAAGCGAGGGCGCAGGAGTTGAATGATCAGACGAGTCAGGTCTTGATGCGAGCGAGGCAGGATACGATTGATCAGAGTACTGTTGGTGAGAGTAAAAAGGATCGCATTAGACGGTTTATTGCGAGTGTAGAAGGAGAAGAGCAGAGTGTGTTTGAACCTAGAAGTAGTATTCCTGGAATTGATCAGGATGTATGTGCGCCGGGGAGTATTAAGGATAGGGATCAACCTAGGTATTGGGAGAAGCCGCCGGAGAGAGATGAGAGGAGTAGGAGGTGAGGAGAGTAATCAGCATTTCAAGTCGCATCCCAAAGGCTTGGCATTTGAACTTTTGAATAGTAGAAATTGTAACTCAAAGGAAAAAAAGTTGTGGAGGTTGCTGGGAACTCCATTACTGCCTTGCGAGATCTCGTCTCTAATGGGCGATGGATGTCTTGATCGTCGATCGAGTTGTACTTTGGTCGAACTAGCCTAAGGGCAAGTGGTGGTCAAAGGGTGCTGGCTTGGTTGGGATTTGACAGACGACTTGCGTTTCTTCCATGTGTTGAAATTTGTGGTGACAGGATAGACCTCGAATAATCAACGTCGTGAGGTGATGATTCTCGAGTACGCTTGCCCATTGCGTTGGCGAGAATGAAAAGCAAGATCGAAAGGAAATCGTTGAAGTGTTTGGAAGGACAATGAAACGTAGGAATGGGCCTGAGGACGAGGAGTGTAGTAAACAGAAACATGACAAGAAGAGAGGTTGCCAATTCCAACTTGCCTTTGGCGCACCTTCTATCGTCTTTCGTGCTCTCGATACATAGTACGATTTGGTATCTCACCATGACAATCTTTGGGATGCCTTGTTTGATCTATGCAGACATCTGCTATTACTATTGTCCACGGATCTTACTTAATTATACTTAGGTTCGGTTGGGATGCAATTTTCATCTCATATGATGCCTGTCATGCGCCTTTGATTGTCGTAAACTTGTCTTAATCGTGAAGTCGTTATTCTCGTCCCAGAATCTTCACCTCCTACCACCCCAGCCCTTTCTACCACCACCCGCCCGCATCTCCATCCCTCTACCACCCATCCCACCTCCAGTCTGTCCACCGTCCTTTGGTGCCTTCACCTCTAGCCCATACTCTCTCATATTGACATTCCACAGCTTCAACCTCAACTCCTTCTCTTTTTCCTCTGCTGCCTGTAGTGCTCTCTGCGTAACTTCCAATCTCTTGTCTGTCTTGCGCTCCACAAGCATCATTTCTACCAAATCAACCCTCGCATCCTGCAATGATCCAGACACGATCATGTCGCAAAGATCGGCAGTCATCTCGTTCTCTGTCGTGGCAAATGCTGTGGCCATTGTGGCGATGCTGACTCGGCTGAATGGAGCGAAGTAAGCTACCATTGACTTTCGCCTAATCAGTGAATATATGGCACCAACATGACGTTGCAAGTAGACGTCGAGGAGATAGTCGGCACGATAAGCTTCAAGTGTTGAGAGACATGCAGTGTACTTTCCCGAAACAAAGTCGACTATTGCGCGACGCAAATGTGGTTCGAGCTCGAGAAAGGAACGGAAAGTGGCGTTCTCGAGGACTCTAGTCTGGAGTTCGGCGCGTGACATGGTTGCCAGAGATAGCAGCGCACCATAGATAGCGATGTCGTTGGGTGAGATGACAGTACGAGCGAAGTTGATGCCGGCCATAGGTTCGAGAGTGGCGTATCCGGCGTCAGTGTTTAGGAAAGCAACAGCCGCGTCCGAATATGTCGATGATGCGAGAGCAGCGAGGCCACGCAGAGGCTCAACGATTGGCGTTACTTTCTCAGCATCTGCCGGTTTTAGAGTGATTGAGTTGAGCTTGTAGATGTTTGATTGAACGTGCATCCAATTCTCTTGTGCGATTGCCGTGAGAATGAGCTTAAGTGTCATCTCACACATGTGTTTGGGTGTTGTGCAATACTCGCGCATGCGTGAGTAGGCTTTGAACGCAGAGGCGTAATCGCCGATGTTGTAGTAGAAGGCCCCAAGCTCTTCATTGCCCATCTATTGTCTGAGGCTCAGCATTCCTAGTCTGCAGTATTCCCACGATACCTGGACACTGAACTTACACGAATGCTCTCTTTGATCAAGTTGTTCTTGTAGCCCTTCAGCTCATGCTCTAAGCGATCCGTTTCGGCTTTCACTTGTCTCGTCTTCGAATCAATCCATTCTTGGTCTTCTACGGCCAGCGGATCGGATGGCGCTACGGATTTCGTGATGGCAATGAGGTCGGTGTATTTCTCGATGTTGCGACTTTGTTTGGCTTCACTGATTGCGAGGCGAAGAGCGTCCAGCCCGATGTGAGTCGAGCTTCCGCCGATGCATTGAAGGCGATTGAGGCGCGTGAGACCTATAAATCTCGAAGTCAGCTCCCATCATTATCTATTACAGTCGAATGTGCTTGAATTTACCCTCGTAGTTGGCAATGTAGGAGTCGAGATCGAGCTTGGGTGGATCTGGGAAGATAGTGTTAGCGTTGTGATTAAGATCAGCTATGGTGATGCTGTCGTACCATTCACAGTGATATACTGAGGCAAGTGCCTCACTGCCGGCTCATCTAGCAACAATGTCATTCTTGCGGTGCGAAGCAGAGAATGACAAGGTGGACTGCTTTATGTTTGTTTCAGAATCGGATGACGAATGAAACATCAGCCCTATCCCGGAGGGCTGCCAAGGAGGCTTCCGTGCATGTCCAGCAGAGGCGACGACAGCATTTCTAACATTACCATAGTTTGATGAGAGCAGAGTCAGGAGTAGAATGAACGTGAACAGGTCATCATTGTCATCATCAACGCGTAATGCGGAAAGACTATAAGTACATTTACAGCAGGAATACCCCGAAATGCTTCCATGAACATCATCAACACATCCGATCAGAAAGAAGGTACGCCCACCCACCTCATCCTTTCCTCCTCACTGGCACCTGCCAAGAAGTTGGCTTGCGTCAAGGACACCAGATCTAAATCAACTTCATAATCCGTATTCATCGTCATTTCATCCTTGAATAGCCGACTCTGTCCATCAAAGACACAAGTCACGCGCTTCTTCAAGTTGACCTCATCTGCGGGAAGTGCCCAAGCAGCTGGATAGGCTCTACGTTTGAGTGGCTGTGGAGCAAGAAGCGTAGTCGTTGTTGTTGATCTTTTCGAGACACGTCCGTCGACGACATTAGAGCGAATCAAAGGTGATACGGAAGAGGAAGAAGACTTTGTCGAGATGTTGCCCTTGCCGGAGCGAGGGTTGGCCCGGTAACTGCCTTGACTGTCTGAGTTGCCCTCTGGTGAGAAGTCTCCGTTGTCCATGCTATAGCTGGAGTCATTGTCAGGCATGCTGGATAGGAGGCGCTCATTGTTTTCTGAGATAGCACTCGGTTGTGCGACGACACGCAGCACGCATTCGTCCAAGTGTGCGAGGAGTGCTTGTGGACTAGGATAGACATTGTGGCAGGTCGAGCAAATACCAGCAACGTTGGTCACAGGGGATGTGGATGCTTTCTTGCTCTTGGAAGAACCTTGACAGTGTACTGAAAGCAAGTGTCTCTTGAAGACATCTGTGCGCTGGAAACTCTTCTGTGACTGAGATCCAGATCCAGGACAGAAGCCACAGATAATGGTAGACTTGTGGTGAGTTGTAACAACGTGTCGGTCGCGATCGTATTTCCTCGAGAAACCAGTTTCATGATAGGTACAGCTGGGAACAGGGCATGGGTAAGGTCTAGTAGGTTGTGGTTAGATGCTGAACTCTGTCGGAAGAAAGCGTTGCGGGAGCTCACCTCTTCGATGAATGTGTTAACAGGTGTGCCGCCAAGTCTTTGTAGGACTTGCCGCAATCAGGATAAGGGCAAGTATTCTTGGTATTGTTCGATGTAGTCGACTTGTTTGAGCCACGAGGAGAGGCTGAAGGTAGGTTGTTGGCTGGTGATTGACTTCGTGATTGTTGTAGCTGGTTGCTGAGATGAGGGAAAGAGCTTTGTGATTGGAGTTGTTGATATGAGGAACCACCGTAGGTCGGAGCAAGTGTGTCCTGACCAGCAAAGGCTGCTTGAATTGGCAGTGCGGAGTGGATGTTTGAGGGGTCTATGAGGACGTATGAGCATGCTGTAATTTGTAAAGTGATACCACAAAGACAGCTTCATGACTTACCGATACAAGCGTAAGAGCCAAAGTTCTGTGGAGCCATTTCAGAGCCAAGCATATGCTGTGGTACAGTGTCGAAGTCGAACTGGGATCTTTCGTAGCCAGGCGTGTAGCTCGCAGTAGACATGGTTGCCCATGCCTCGGACTGTCGCTGCAATGCTGGCGAGCTTCTGGAGGACATGCTTCCAATGCTGTATGCATTGTTTGATGAGGGAATGAGCATACTCCAAGCCTGTGGTTTAGGTGCAAAGACTGTTGGCGAAGATTGGTTGCTGTGCGTTGGAGCACTTTGACCTTGCAAAGGCATGTATTGGAAAGCGGGATACGCAAAGTAACCAGCACCCAAATAATCATCACCAAGTTGCTCAACAGGTGTGTAAGGTGAATGAGGTACTGGTTGCTGATATGACGGGTTCTCCCAGACACCATGAGGCATAGTATATGGCATCATGTCTGGAGTGAAGTTCAATGGAGAAATGACCAGTGATATCGTTGTTAAGAAGAAGAGTGAGGCCTATGGTAGGTTGAGGAGCATTTGATTCCAGTATGTCGAAGTGAAAGGGATGCAACTAGGCCCGTACGTTTTGCGGAGAAGATGTATGCTTAAGTCAAGAGCAGCAGGGGTAGGGATTCTTTTATCTTGAGCCAAGAAGAAACAAGAAGCGGTAGGGCGATAAGGCGAACATAAACCCATATTGGAATGGAAGGATTATCGCTACCACACATACACACGAAATACACGTCCCAACAGGGAGGTGCAGGCAAAGATTCGCGTTCCACTAGCCACGGTCAGACAGCTTTTCGTACACTCGTACTTTTACGCTAGAAGCGAAAGTACATGGCCGCAGGCTCCGGACCCGGGAACAGCACAAAAAGAAGCCAATGAGCGAGCAGTATAGCACTGGAGATTTGATCTCCTTGCCAGGCGCAGCATCCGAGACTAGCAGAAATTGGATCCACCAAGGCCGCTAGTGCACGCTAAGCGACATTTGTAGGGCTGGACCAGATCTGTGTCCCGGAGTGGTCAAGCGCAGTCTCTAGCGAGCAAGGCGGAATAGGGCTAGGCGTTTGTTGATCAATGGAGAACCCCGTCTCCGCCAGCAAAGTCTCTTCGCTTTGAAACACCAGTCATACGCTAGCAGTACGATCAATCTCGTTGGAATGGGTAACGGAAAGATAGATCTACGCCTCGGTATGAGAACATACTGTGGTTTCCAGCTCTGCCAGTGACGCATCTAGACAAGCAGATCTACATGCACACCACCTACAGATTTGGAAGTGACTTAGTATAGGCCATGTGACTTGGGCTAGGTACCTTAGGAGATGTGTGACTCCTCAAGTACAGAAAAGCCGGCTTTGAAAGCATGAAGTTGCGCCAACACAGAGGCACATACCATGACTCTTTTCTTGCCAGAGTGACATCCTTCATTTACAACAAAGTTTTACACGGAAGGTTTTACGGTCGAAAATCAAGGCCGGTAGGTGATGCTTGAATCAGTCCTAAATCAGGTTCATGTTCCCCAGCTGCTCTTAGTCGTGGACTGGTCGCCCAGCAAGGAGTCAGCACTAATCAAGCGCAACATTGTGGAGATCGTCTAGCGAAGGTCAATAGATCACATCAACACTGCTTGTTTCTCGGAGGCCTTCTAACATCAACTTCGAACAACTTCAAAACAAGTGGCAAACTCATAGAAGAATGGCTAATTTTCGAAGCATGCTCTGCCCTATCAACCAGTCATCCCACGAAGCCACCACAGCGCACCGTTCTCTCTAAGAGGCATCGCGCAAGCCACGAAAGCGCCTCTCGAAAGCAGATACTCCTGTGTACGGGAGGAAGAGGAATATTAGTCATGCTAGTCATTGCCTCGGATATTGGTTCACGAGACTAGTGGAGAATCACAGATAACCACCGCATGATAGGGCTTAGTCTATCCGGAGTATTGGTACTTTTGGAGTGCCAGGATGTGTACACGTGGAGCACTTCTGCAGCTAGTGGGAGCGGAGGACGACTGTTGTTCTGTGCCGCAACGCGGGTACGAACAGTCAAGACTTCTGAGACGACGCTGCTATGTACTGTTGTTGTCGCTTCAGATTGCCAAACTTGCCGCTGTTGCTAGAGATTGCCAACCTCGCTAAACTTGCCGTTGATGCCGCGGTCGCCTTGCGAGGCGCTCCATGTGTCTGTAAGCATAATTTCATGACTCGATAGCGATATCGGTGCTGACAGCTTAGTCTGAGATGACCTGGAAATTGCAGTCGAGGAGAAAGAAGCTGGTCTAGCGTGTTTCCTATCCAAGAGATGTGCATGGATGTGCCGTACTGTCGGAGAGTTAATACGATGTTTCAGCCTAATGATGTCGGAATAGTCAGTCTTCGTGACTCCATGAAGATAACGCCACAATAGAGGCACTGAAGAGCTTCTCCTTGACTACTTCGATGAGTGGATTGCCGTCAGCCACTCGACAAGCTTTACTGGCCTGTTCAGCTGCTCTTTGGCGGCGAAATGATGTAGGTGGAGGACGTCCATAACAGACATAGAGTCAAAGAAAGATTTTCATTGCATACGGCGACCAGCTAGCACGCTGGCTCGTTGAGGCTGGTTGCTGCTGGAGACTGCTAATCCACACGCAGGTCCTCAGTTCACGGCCTTTGCACCGAGTTAGCCTCGTCAGGCCAGCGATCTACAGTTCGTCCAGACCATATCAAGATGTAGATCCACAGCGTCTCGGTCGTGGTTGTATCGGCAGCTCTTTCTCCATGACGCTTGTCCCGAACTGCCGTGTCTTGAGAACAGCCTGTACGAGCCTGCTATCGTGTTGATCATGGCCCAAAAGCTATGTCAGGTAGTGGTGGTTGACATGATGTAGGCTGGGCTCCAGTTCTTGGTCATGATGAACATGACGATGAGCCCAGTACTGGAGAGAGCTCCACTGGTTGAAACTTCAACAAGATGGTAGATTGTTGCAATCAAATGACACCTGATTGATTTTGCCTCGGTGCCTGTCTGTTCGTTTTCAAATCCAGCTTTCTCTCAAAAGTTCTGGGCTATTTCGACAGCACAATCGCCGTCCGTTCCGCAATGCCCAAGAAACGAGAGGCCTCGAACATTGAGTCACCTCATCCGAAGGCAAGTGAATCGAGATTGCGTGCTGGACATGATAAGCCAGAACAGCCTAGCATTGCGTTTCCATTAAAGTGCTACCGAAGCTCTTCATGACGCTGCAAAGAACTACCTCGTCTGCCTCTCGAAAGCTGTCAACCTCGTGGCGAACAAATGAGTGCTCGTAGATACCTTAGCATTATAGTGCTCAAAGTTGTAGAGACGAACACCTACAGCTGTGCCGATTATCGCACTGCGAAGTTGAGCTAGACTGTAGGGTAGAACCTTCCGCTACAAGAACCTGCCGTAAGTTGCAAGCATGATGCTTATTCCAGGAATTAGATGAGCACCTGGGAACTGAATCGACCATAGCATAGCAAACATGACGGTTAGACCCCAGACCAATAGTGGTGGAACAATACCAGATCCAGGACTGATCATTGCGCTAAGAGAAACAGTAACTCCTATATGGTAGAGTAAAGCCGTTCCAAGGAATTCGAACATGAGTGGCCGGAGGTCCAGACACAGGACTTGAATTGGAACGACGAATGCGTGGCGAGCGAAGCTGAACAAGATGCAAGAGACTCCACTAGAGGTGTGGGGGATATGAGGGGCGAGAGTCAATAACTCAGAGGAGGCCGGGCCAGAGTGCTTCTATCGTCAGCAATAGCACGACTTCAGGCTTCCCATCTAAAGACATACCTTGGCTGCTTTTCCATCAGGAGCGTTACGACACATTCTCTACTCTGCCAGAAAAAAGCATACATAAATGCAGACTCGATGACTTGTTATCGGTGTTTCATCATGACATTTCGGCCTGCTGCTGTTTAGATCAAGCCGCAGTACCACCACCTCGCCGTCCCCGTGTGCTTGCTGTGGCTAGTCTACTTGGTCTCCCTCCTCGTTGTCCTAATGGTGCCCGCCCTCTCGTGCTCCCTCGAGGCGTCCGTCCATTGGCTGCAGGCGGCGGAGCTCTCGCTGCTTGAGGAGGAGGATTGTCCACAAAGAACGATGTATCAGATGTCCTATACATGCATCAGTGATAAGAGCATCTCAATGTTAGGCCTTTTTCCTCACAAGAAAGTCTGATCGATGTCCTGGTTGTGGTCAAGGTTAGACAGCCGATCTGGGTACAACGGAGCATCATGACTGTTGTTCTGAGCAAAAGCGGGATTGTCTTGCGCACGTCGAAATGACTCTGCAGTGGGTGCCTAGCAGTGATTGAAGTGTTAGATGCTGGATCAACAGTTGTCCATAATCTGACCTACTTCTGGAAAGTCCACACACCACGCGTTCACGTTCAAGCCATACAAGAAGCTAGCAAAGCAATCGCTGAATCGAGCCAAACTTTCATGCATAATCTGTAAGTGCATGAAATTGGCTTCCAGGTCAGCCATGGAGTCGGAGAACTCGGCAAAAGCAGGCTCGAGGGTTGCGATCGGATTGTCTTTTATCTCTCCATTGCTGTGACTTGGTGTGTTGTAGGATGAACGCAATGAGCTTCGCGAAGGAGGACGTAGTGGAGTCGTGGGACGCTGGGGAGGACTCTGAGCACGACGCGATTGCGACAATGATCTTGTTCCTTGCGAACCGACCGCGACTGGGGTGGTAGACATATAGGTGAGGTTTTGATGAAACAAGGATGAAACACAACCCGATGTTGTTGATCAACACAGGACGGGTATCGGCGTGCCATAATCCGGACCGAGTTCTGGATGACATCAGTCTGACTTCAGGAAATCATCTTCAAGCATATTGATCCCATCCTTCTACTCTCACTACGTATCGTCAGATGAGCATTCGTCCTGTCGCCAGAACTCTCTTGCACATACCACATCCCAGAGCTTGCCTCACCATCAGGACTTCTTTGCACCTTCTTCGCACAAACAGTACAAAAGCATATACACCAAGGCCTCGATTCGGTCCTGTATCGCAGAATCTGCCAAGTAGCATAAGCCTAACCACACTTGCCGCCACATTCATCCTATCACTTGCTGGAGTTGCTGCCTGGCAGACCTACAGCACATCCTCAACCCCTCCAATCCCAAGCGAAACCCAAGAAAGTGTCACCGCGGAAACAGACAAGACACTTTGGATTCAAGTTTACCCCGGCATGCCTCCTCAAATACCTCCAGGCCGACCTGGCAACCTCACCAAGGACCAGGAAGCAAAACTACGAGAACTATGGGAAGCTATCATGAGCGTATGCGGAACATGGCCGGACAGTGGCCGCGAGAGTGTTGAGTCCGCAACACCGACATCACAAGAGCCAGAAGCAGCAAAAAAGAAGCGCGGTCTGGGAAGACTGCTCGGTGGTAAAAAGAAGGAAGAGGAGACATCCACAGCAGAGGACAAGCATGGCCTGGATAAAGAGTACAAAGAAGCTCTTGCAAGTCAATCACCGCAAGAGCTCAGAGATACAATGTGGTCATTTACAAAAGCAGACGATCCAGATGCCATGCTCCTGCGCTTCCTGCGTGCTCGCAAGTGGAACGTACACGATGCGCTCGTCATGGCAATAGCAACGATACACTGGAGAGGCAAAGTCGTGCATCTCGACGACGATATCATGAGAACTGGAGAAGGTGGTGCTTTAGAGATGTCAACTACAGGCAGCGGAGTCAACAAGAAGAATTCAGAAGACTTTCTTGCACAACTTCGCATGGGAAAGAGTTTCTTGCATGGCGAGGACAAGGAAGGACGACCTCTGTGCTGGGTGCGCGTGAAGCTACATCGTGGTGGTGAGCAGACGGAGGCAGCACTGGAACGGTATACTGTCTACACTATTGAGACTGCCCGCCTCATGCTCCGACCGCCCGTCGACACAGCTGTAAGTCAATCATGGACACTCTTAAGCGAACATTACTAACAATTCTACTCAGGTAATCGTCTTCGACATGAGCGGTTTCTCCATGGCGAACATGGACTACACGCCAGTCAAGTTCATGATCAAGGTCTTCGAAGCAAACTATCCCGAATCACTCGGCGCCGTCCTCGTTCACTCAGCACCCTGGGTCTTCCAGGGAGTCTGGAGCATCATCAAAGGATGGCTCGACCCAGTAGTGGCCTCTAAGGTACACTTTACAAAGTCTGCAGCAGATCTAGCACAATTCATCGACATCAAGAACGTGCCGAAAGAGCTCGGCGGACAAGAAGAATGGACGTATAACTACATCGAGCCTGCGCAAGGTGAGAACCAGCGGATGCACGATACTGCGAGCCGGACAAGATTCGAGCAGGAGAGGGAGACGATAGTGAGAGAGTATGAAGCAGTGACTGTGAAATGGGTCAAGACGGGTGACGAAGGACTCAGAGGTCATCGATTGCAATTGGCAGACAAGCTAAGGCAAAACTATTGGCAACTAGACCCGTACGTGAGGGCGAGGTCGTTGTATGATCGATGGGGTGTGATTAAGGGAGGAGGAGTCATTGACTTCCACCCATCTGCACAACAACTTGGTTCTGGTGGGAGAGTGGTGAGTGGTGGTCTTAACAGAAACAGTGCAGAGCGCAGGAGTCTGTACCATGATGCACAAGAGGACGTGGATTAGTATTGCAGAAGGATTGAGCACATAATCATTGGCCGAATTTGACTACGTTGTCTGACTACCTTATGTGATGTTGTCAAGTGACATTACTTCATAAGTCATGAAAGCTTCCCATCAGTGAGCTACTTCCGAGGACGATGACGAGCTAGTCTCAACTATACCGCAGAATGTAACAACTTCCAAACACGAAAGGTATTCCCAAACACGAGCTACACGTCTCTCAAGCCATTCGTAGCACCACATCAAGACAACAGTGATGCTCAAAATGCATAACCACCTTGTCGATGTTCCCAGTTACTCCCTCCGTCCACACTTCTCCGCACTCACCATCCTGCTCATGCACAAATCTCACTCAGTCTCCACGCCAAACCTTCACTCGTCAATTCCCCCACCTACCTCTTCTTCCACCTAACACCCGCAACCCATCCCACGAACCTTATCACATCCTCCCTCTCCTCCAACCTCTCCACTGTATACCACTCCCTAGCCAACTCCTCATTCGACGCCACCCTATGCACAAAACTATGGCACGCCCTACACAACCACGCCACATTCGCCAACTCCCACTCCTGATGCCAACCCCTCTTAACCGCCTTCGCGTGCATCGAGCGTGGGATCAAGTGGTGATATGTCAATGGGATCCAGTCGCGGCCGCAGAGTTCGCAGTCTGAGGAACGCTGGGCGGGCATGGACGGGAGGACGACGGAGGGTGGAGGTGTGGTTAAGGGCGTGGTGTAGGCTGTTAGGAGAGGGAGGAGGAGGGTATCATTGGCTGGGCTGGAAGCGTGGTCGTCAAGGGTGGCATTGGGAAAGAGGGAGTAAGCGGCCAGAGAGTCATAGACGCTTGGTGGGACGAGTGCAGCTACTTCTTCCAGCGTTGAAAGTGGTAAGGGCGGGGCGAACCTGGCACTCAGCGTTTCGTCATTTCGCACGGCGGCGTAGTTGAGCGTGCGCAGCTCGAGTGGGAGACAAGGCCAGAGTTCTTCGGCTATGTATTCGACGAAGTCTGCCAGATCTTCTGCATCGTTTCTGCGGCCGTCTTCTACGGGTCGCTCGACCGGTTTGATCGGGTTTTTGCGCGCTTTTGTTGCCCGCTTCGGCTTGCTTGTGGTGGTGGTCGGGTCGAGAAGTTGGATCAGGATATCAGCCAGGCAATCGCGGAAGACGGCGAAGTTCGTTTCGAGGAGGGCGTCGTCGGGAGTATCATCTTGGCTGCTACTAACTGCATTTTCGCGCATAGAGAGGAGTGGGATGAAGTGGTTAGCCCATTGGATGTGGCGAACAATGAATGTATTGCACCGGGGTGAAGCTCCGTCACCCCCGCAAATCGTCATGAAGGCCATTATTGGAATGATGGGTACTCATAACATACATCGACCTCATTGCGATGGTCTTGCCCTCAGCCTTCGATTTTCCCTCTCCCCATACCTAGACCTACCACAGCATCTATCTGAGACCCGAGACTGTCACATCTGCTACCCCATCTCTCGAAATGTCATCCCCCAAGAACACCATCTGTGCATTCGACCTGTACGGAACACTCCTCTCAACCGAATCTATAGCCAAGAAGCTAGCCGAGCACTTTGGCAAAGATAAAGCAGGAGTATTAGCAGCAGACTGGCGAAAATACCAGCTCGAATACACATGGCGACTCAATTCAATGAGTATGTAGTAATCATTCAACCATCCAACTTGCTACATCTTCTCGACAAAGACCCTCACGACGCAACGAAAACCCTTAAGTAACAAGACATACAGACCAATACGAGCCCTTCTCAGCAATAACGCAACGCTCCCTCCAACACACCCTCGCAGAACACAAACTCAGCCTCTCTTCCACAGACATCTCCTCTCTAATGTCCGCCTACGACTCGCTCTCCAGCTTCCCCGATGTCTCGCCCTCTCTGAAAACCCTCTCCACCACTTCCAACATTACCGCAGTCGTCTTCTCCAACGGCACGTATAGCATGGTTTCCAACTCCGTCCACAAATCTCCCGATCTCTCCCCTCACGCCTCCGTCTTCAAAGATTTGATCGTCGTCGAAGAGGTCAAAAAGTTCAAGCCCGCGCCATCGGTGTACGAGCATTTGGCGAGGAAGATGGGCAAGGAGGGCAAGATGGACGAGATGTGGCTGATTAGTGGGAATCCGTTTGATGTTGTGGGTGCCAGAGCGGTGGGGATGCAGGCGATTTGGGTGGATAGAGCCGGGGGCGGGTGGGTTGATGGATTGGTTGAGGGGGAGCTTGGGAGGCCGACTGCGGTTGTGAAGAGTTTGGAGGAGGTTGTGGAGATTGTGCAGAAACATACGCGGTGATGTGGTGGTAGAGGCAGTTGACTAGACGGACATAACAGGATGTTGTAAGATAGATGGCAGTTCAGCTTTAGTAAATATAGCATTAGATATCTCGAAGCATGTGTATATATAGTAAGATGTATTATCATATTTAATGTCCTTCTCTCCCACATAAGCTCAAGGAGATCAGGCTGTAAGATGACATTTCGTGGTGTTGGTCTTCCCGACTGTTTCCCATCATAGATTCCACGGTGCAAGGAAGCCAGATTGAATAAAGAAGGGTGTATGTATGCAAACATGAACACAGAGCAAAGCTAGAAGAAAAGAAGAAAGAAGAAAGAAAAACAACAACGAAAGGAAACTTTAGAATACTGAGTCTCCGGTGAGGGCCAGTGAGCTGCGAACCAGGTTGGCTTGATACTGTTGGTGTAGCAAAAAGGCTAGCTCAGCTCACCTGCGCTTCTTGTGCGAGTGGTTTCTCTGCTCGGGAAGAAGGTCTGATGAGTCTGATTTCTTCTGGTCAAACTTCGATCCAGCTTTGGTCGTCAAAATCAGATTGATAGTCTGGCTTGAGACTCAGATCTAATCATACTCTGGAAGACTTGAAACACATCACAGCGCAACATCTTTGAGGTAATCAGAAAGAGGAAGAATTCCAAGCGATGTCAAAACGAATTTTTTGAGCAATATATATCGAGCTTCGGCATAATCTCCGTAGTGCATATTTAGGCCAAGCATTTGAGCATTATCATTATTGTACAAAGTTATCAATCTCGTAGTAGTCATGGTCACTATCATCTTCAATCACCAAACATTATGGTTTTGCCAGCTAGCTCATCACCTATCGTCTTCAATCCCAGCTTTGGCCAGCATCTGTTGCCTATAATCATCACGCTTCTTCAACGCCTCTTCCTCATGCTGGAATTGCACTTCCGCCAGGCGCATTCTCGCTCTCCTGTCCTCAGCATGGGCAAACCTCATAGCATCCGCTCTCGTCTGAATCAGGGGATTGCATAGTCCGTCTAAGTCCTACTCTTGACGATCGTCTTCCTCATAACCATGTACTGCTATCGGGTCTGTCGCCTGATTTAATAGGCACGCTCTGCCCACCCTTAATATCCTCAAACAATTGCAGCGCTAACTGCAAGTCGCCGTCAGCTATCCCAGCAATCTCGGCCACTCTGTCTTCGGGACCAAATCCCATGTCCGTAAGTTGCTGCATACAGCATTCAACATGTCCAGCAGGATGACCAGTTTGCGCAGGATGTAGAACAACATAAGCCGCTGGGAAGAGACCTCGCACGCCAAATCTGTCGACACCATGCCACCACGCATTATCGTAGGAATCAAAGCTGAATTTGATACTCGAAATGACTTCGCCCTTTTGTAAAACGAGATGACCTTCGTCTAGAGGAAGGTATTCGCACACTACAGTAGCGCGATGCGGGGTGTGGCCAGGTGTTATACCTAGGTGTCGACACTCGCACGAGGCAAGGGTTTCCAATTCGGCATTTTCAGCAGAAGTGCTAGTAGGATCGTCACTGTGGCTTCGTTGATCGAGAGACTCAACGCATTCGCGACGGTAGTTGTCGGTCGTACCCACAGGCCAGTCTTCCGGAATCAGAACTCGCTCAGCTTCGTTCTTCATGGAATAGTCCTTCTTCGACGTAGCGGCAGTGGGAGGCACAGTGAGTATTGGAGGCGGAGTTGGAGCTCTGCTTGTCGGAGCCTTGGAGACTCTAGGGCCGTCGCTGTCCCAGCTCTCACCAGGTTGATATGGTTTAGATCTAGCAGCGGTACTTGATTCAGCCTCACCAGTCACGTCAGAAGGCTTGAGCTGCTGCAGGGCAATGACTTTAGTGTGTCTGCAATCGGCGACGTGAATGCCGCATTTATAGCAGTACTTTGCTGGCTGCGAAATCCCAGTTGTTGCTGTTGGTGGTTTGAAGTCCTTGACATTGGTGGTTGGTGCAATTGTGGTTCTCAGATAGATTGGACTGACCGACGAAATGTCTGCGATTTGTGCGCTACGAGTGTGATCACCATCTGCGTAGTAATCCAAGGGAAAGGTCCGGGTAGAGTCAAGCCTAATGTGGCTCCTAGAGTGACTAGCTTTAGGCTCAGGCATATCCTCATGGTTTAAGGAAAGGACCAGTGGTTTTGATGGAACGACTGGCGGAGTGGTGGCAGGCTTAGACCAGGTAGTCTTTTGCTCATGCATCGCTCTTGTGTACGCAGGAAAGTCAGTCGCATTTTGCGAATAAGGGTGAGCACTCTCACGAGGTGCAGCTGAACGACCTCCAAATTCAGCGATATAACCTGAGTTAGGGTGGCTTGTACCTTGCTCTTTCTTTGTGCTTGACTGGCTGGACACGAAGGGCTCGTTATACGGTACTCTGCTTCGTTGGACGTAGTTACTATAAACTCCAGGTGCCTGGGTGGGCGGCATGGTCTCTCCCCACCTGTCGACAAGCATACTGGGATAACGGAGGGTTGGTGCAGCATGCATGTGTGCAGCCAGGTTAGATTGTGACGCATTGTTCTCTCGCAGAGTGGTTTTATTGGGCACAGACTGGATATGCTCTATCTGCATGTTATCAGGCTTGTTCGCTTCCCATTTCAATTCGGGCGCGTGGACAGAAAAGTTGTCGAATGCTGAATTGAGATGGTTAGCCGGATCTGCGAGCGCTCTAGCAGACTGCACTTGTGGAGTGGAGGGGACGCCGGGCTCATATAGGTTCCAACCATAGGTATCCAAGGCTGTCGAGGTCGTCCTTGACGCTTGCACGCCGTCTCTTTTAATGTCAGACTTCCCCACATGGACACCAGACTTTGATGTCGTGCCGGATGCCTTGCTCTGCATATAGGGCATCCTTTGCTTATACTTATGCTTTCTCTCCATCTCCATTTGACGCCTGTTCTGGTGCTCATGCAACATGAGCTGCATCTGATAGTCAGCCGAAGGACCTGTTGATCCTGGAGCATATGGAGCCTGTTGAGTGGGCTGTACAACAGAAGGAAGGTACCCGTATGTGCATGGGTCTTGCTCTTGCCACCTCGTGAATAGTCGATGTTTGTTTTGCTGTTCGAGAAGTGCTAGCTGCATTTGGGAATCGGCCAAAGCACCACCTTGTGATGCTGGTATCGAAGTTGGAAATGTGAATGACTGAGGTTGGTCGTAGACAAAGTTCTGTCCAGGGACTTGGTGCTGTAGAGGTTCGTCTACCTTTAGCTTCTCAGATTTGCCCAGATTCTTGGTGGGTTGAGCCCAAATCGGTGGGGGCACATTGCTGAATGGCGGCAACCCAACTTGGTTCCACCTACTGATCAATGTCTCGTCTTTTCGGTCAATGAACTTCTTCGCCATGCGTTGCCAATACAGTGGGTCATCGCGTTGGGACGTGGTGATATCACTCGTGAGCTCGATCAGAAGTTTGTCTTCGCTCTCCATCCAGGGCCGTGTAGTATGGATGGAAGTGCTCGGAGAGGACCCGTCTTTCAACTTCTTCGTCGAAGCACGCTTCCTGCTTTTGTCGCTGACGCCGCTAGCATTGGCGGACTTACAAGCTTCCATCCAAGAGTCCCAAAGAGTAATCTCTTGTTTAGGCGGCATGTAAGATGACATGTGAGATGAAGCGCCGTCGTTGGCTTTAGTTGGCAAAAGAGCGGCCGACTCCCAGAGCGTACGCTGCTGATAAGGTTTTGGCTCAAGAGGTGACAGTTGGAGCGATGACGGTGATGAAGGCCATCCTCTGTAGTGGTAGTCGTTCGAAGGTTCTGCCATTACAGGATCTGCTATAAAGGTCTTCATGGGTGGCTACAAGTTCATTAGCATTTATCGCGGTGGAACATGAGCAGTATCAATACGTACAGTCTCATCAGACATTTCGGCCTCTAATTGCTTCTTCTCAGCCTCATGTCTCTCCATCTCATCGAGTGCCATTCTCTCAAATGGTGCTTTCTGAGCATCAGAAAGCCCTTTCCACTTTGCATTGAGTCTCCTTTCGACCTCGCCTATACGTCGTTAGCATTGTTCACTGACATGGCAGCAGGTAACATACGAATTTCAATATTGGGATTTTCAGCCACCAATCTTTTGCGGCCATCTCTGGCAAAGAACGTGGCAGCGTGAGTTTTGAGGAGACAGTCATGCTCATAATCAGAGACCAGTCTCGGTACACTAATCTGATCCTTCTTACACCACGCATCGTCAGAGCTATCACGACCAGAGTAGTGTACTAGATACTCAGCGACCTCGTGGTCTTCAGTCTGCGTCTCTTTCGGGTCATTGTCATAAAGTATCCTGCGACGGTTGACGATACGCTCAGGGGTGAAGCTCTCGGCCGTCGTTTGAATAGGAAGTTCATTCTCGTTGTGCTCGGGAGCCTGCGTGGCTTCGTCAGCAGTTGTCGTTAATGCTGACTGAGTGGTGGGTTGAGCAGGTCCACCTCTAAGAGTATCAATGGCAGCCACACCGGCCTTGACAGCGTCTTGATTCCCATGAGGGAAGTCTTGACGTGCCAAGTTGAGTGTCGCATGCAATTCAGCTCTTGTTTGTTGTAAAGCAGCAGAGATCTGACCAACTCCTGCCATGATGGATCTGAGTGAGTCTGCCAAACCTTCTTCAAGGGTTGACATGCGGGGGGCGACTGGTATTGCTGTGACAGGTGTTTGTATTGCCTCCTGAAGTAGTCTCTGAGTGCTGGTCGGCTTGGCTGTGGTGGGTCTCCACGATCCCTCTTCATGTCCAGTAACAGGCTCAAGAACCTTCGCTTTGGTCAAGGTGGGTGCAGACGTTTGTGATGTCGATGTAGCATCCTCGATCTGCTCTACTGTGTTTGTGCCGAGCTTGGATAGTTGTTCTTGGAACAATTCTAACAGAGGTGTATAGCGCTGTCGTAATGAAGGTGTCGATATAGAAGAGCCGCTTTGGTCTTCTTTTGCAGTGTTGTCGTAGTTCTGTAGACGTAGCTCCTCTGGGGAGAGTTCCTGGGTTTCGAGCTTCGAAGGCTCCTCCAACCGAACTCCATACATCCCTGATGTGGCTGTAAGTTGTTGTTCTGTCGTGGTTGAAGGCAGTTTCTTGGATGTCCTCAACATCTCACTCGAACCACCTTCAAGCTCCGATGACTGACCATGGACCTTAGCATCAAAGGACATATCCTTGGAATAGCTGGCCCACCTCTTTGCATGCTCTTCATGTTGTTTTCCCTTCAAAATCCCAGATCTTCTTGGAGCATTCTTCGACAATGGCGATGTCTCACCAAACGCAATCTTCTCCTCGATCATCTCCTTCTTCTGGACGTGCTGCTCTCTCGCCACACGAGTCTCTTCCTCTAGCTTGCGCCACTCCTTGAGCACGTATTCATGTCTCTGTACATCGAACAAGTGCAAGGGAGGCTGTATATTCGAGAGACCCAGGTTGTGAATGTCCTTAGGTGGAGGTCGTTTCGGCAGGGGATCTTGCAGACGTTGACCGAGTTCGAAAGCGCTGCCAACCTGAATGCCACGATGTAATTAGCTGTCTTGCTTGACTGTGTAATGTGAAGAGCTCGAGTCACTTACCAGCACTACTTCATCATCTTCCTCGTCAATATAGCTGAGTACAGCTTCTGGAAGTCGTTTGAGTAGATCATCATAGGCCTCCTTACTCATGCGAATGATTCCATGAGTATAACTGCTGCTTCGACGTGCTGCTGGCGGAGCTGAGCTGGAGGTGGCAGAGGAGCTTGATTGCGGGGTAGAATCTGGGGAGATGATGTTTTTGACGCGAAATGGCGGCAGCATCTTGAGGGTTGTGCTCACGATTGTTCTTCCGCGAGTATGTTGAAGCCTGATGGTCGAATTCGAGGTTATTGTGTGAGGAGAAAGGGAGAAAAGTGGTTGGATAGTTCTAATGGAAGAAAGTAAGCAAGAGAGCCGTGGCCACATCAAGTAACTCAAACGTCACAAGGCTGAGCACATGCGCCTCAATAGGTGCAACCAGCGGAGATGGCAAGATGAGCACTAGAATATCATAAAGATACAAGGTGAGTAAAGCTCAAGATGAACTCAAGAGTGTGTCATGAGATTCGTTAAATATCTGACCATTATCTTCCTTGTGAGTGGTGCCCAACCAGTAAATCATGTTCTAGCTATCCTGCTTTCCTCCTTCATCCCAACCTTTCTTTCATATCCAAATGGTCACCTTCTCTCGATTCTCCACCATTTCTCAGACATACCACATAGTCTTGCGAGGATCTTCCTTCATCTCAAGAAGAGGCGCAACATCGGCAGCTGCCACCTGGTTCTGAGATTTGGTGTCTGAGACGGGAACAGCCCCAATGTGCGCAATACCGCGGTTGGTGGCCAGGTGGGCGTAGTACACGGCAGGGTGAAGAGACACTGGCGTAGTGCTTCGGACGTACTGGTAGCAGTGCTCGTAGATCATGTTCTGCAAGTTCTCTACCTCCATGTCGGCCTCGTCAAGGATGACATGATAGTGAACGGGACGAGCAGTACCCTCGAGGGCAACGTGAGAGCACAAGTAGAAGTCGTACTCGAATGGGTGCGTCACTCCCGTATCGACAATAGTACCTGGGAAAGGGTTTCCGTTGTTGTCGCCCTGGCCTTTCCCGTCAGGGAAGAAGCGAATGTGGTGACGCTTGGTAGCAACGACGACAGTGAACTTGGTGGAGTTCTTGGGATCCATTGTCTTGAGAAGGGCACGCATGTCGGCTACTTCTTGGCTGAGGACCTGAGCATACTGACCTTCAGAAACACCGTCACGGAAGTAGATGATATGCTGTGGGAGACTCCCTTTACCGACGAGCGCCTTCCAGCCCTTGAGGTTCATTCCAATGATGTTGTTAATGTTCTGCGTGGTGATCATCTCGATCCTGACACCGTTGGTACCCACTCCTGCAATGTATTTGACGGCCTTCTGGTCCATTGAGGTAGTCATGGCTGCTACTGAGAGTGTCATCATACCAGCACCACCATGAGAAACATCAGCACCAATGACCATGGTAGGAACCTTGAACCAAGAACCAGCACCCTTGATTCCTTGGGCAGACGCGGTAGCACCTCCAAGCTTTGCGTTGACCTTCATAGCGACGTTGCTGCAGTACTGAGGGTTGAGTCTCTCGAGCTTACTGGCTGATATGACTTGGGTAACAACACCGAATCTGCATTCTCCGTTCTTCTTGATGCGATTGTAGAGGGCAGCGTCCTTGCTTGGCACGATAATGAAGAGAATCTGAGGACGCATGTTTGCCTTATTGCCTGCGGCGGTCCAGAGCGCTTCCATCGATTGGGCAATGTCAGCACTTCCTTGCATGATAGTAGGCTGGCGCTCCACGATCTGTCCACCATGACCACTGTAGATCTTGATGAACATCTGCACAAACGCTTCTGCCTGCTGCTGCGAAGTAGCACCTCTGCCTGGAGCGACGAGGACACCCCAGCTCTTGAGTGGGGCCTTGTTAGGCTCAAGGAAACGCTTGCCGCGGAGATCCCATCTGCCAGTAACACCAGGGTTAGCGGCATCAGAGGCGAACTGGACTTTGGGGTTTGGAAGAACTTTAGCTTTGACCTTGGTGGGCTGGGCATCCATGACGAGACCGTAATTCTTGAGGTAAACGTCATTCTCCCAGTTGAGCATCTTTTTCCCGTTCTCAGTTGCCTGCCAGCGTTGGGGGGGAAGCGTGACGGCAAAGCTGATCATTTTGGCAGTCTGTCTTTCATCCAGCTTCAATCCGTAGCGCTGATCTTTCTTGACTGTGCAAAGCTCGAAAGGTAGAGCAACATAGACTGTCTTGCCTTCTGGAGTCTTGAAAGTCTTGGTGGTGATGACGACGGGCAGAGTAGGATACCTGAGAGTGATATTGTAAACTTCTTTGAAGTACTGCTCGAGGGATACATTCTTCTTGACTCCAGCTTTGTTAGTAAGATCGAATTTGTAAGCCCTTGCATTCTGAGAGAAGCCACCAATCTTGAAGCGACGTTCAGATCCCATGTGGTTTGTTGTGATTTGGATTCTGTAAGGCTTGAGGCTAGCAATGCCACGATCGCCACTGAGCATGGTAGCGAGCTGAGCAGGGTCACGAGCGCCCAAGCCGAGCGCAACAACTTGAGTGAGGGGAGCATTCATCCAGAAGGTGGTGTTGGCGACATCAAGATTGACAGAGAGACCAGGCTGACCATTAGGCTGAAGGACAGGACGAATTGAGGCATAGGCACCTTTGGCAGCGTGAATGCCACCTCCAAGGTCATAACGTTGCTCGTTCGGGTTGAAGAAATTGCGCTTGATCGCGATCAAGTTCTTGTTGGGTGTCTCACGCATGAGATGGTCAAGGAAGTTGATAGCCTCCATGACGGGGATGATGAAGCTGGCCTTCTTGTCCAGCCAAGCTCTGAGAGCAGCGAAGTTGACCGCCTTGGTCTTCCTGACGACAACACGCTTCTTGTTGGCATCGCTGTTGCCAGTCCTGCCTTCTTCCTCATTCAGGTCGACATCAATGCGGAACTCCTTGTCATGGTTTGCAGCACTCCAAGCAAGAGCATTCCCATCGAAGACCCAGCCTTGACCGAGTTCCTTCTTGACCTTTTGAGACTCCCACATGGCGCGAATGGTTCCAGGTTTCTCTGCACCATTGCCGACGGCAACATCGTACTGGTAGATTGTCTTTGAGGGATATTGGTTGACACTCCAGGTGTTGAGCTTGACGATGGCATCCTTGCCGGTCTTGTTGGCGACCTTGGGACGAGTAGGAAGTGTGGTGGAGATGGCGTTCTAATAATGGTAAGCTCTTGTTCAAAAGGAAGGGACAAACTTCTGGAAACTTACGTTATTGATGAAGCTCGTAGCGAGAAAGCCGAGGTCGACATTCTTGTTGAAGGCATAGCCAGCGTTGGCAGAGTCTTTGTAGCTAGCCATTGTGTTTGTGGTGACTTTGAAGCATTAGTGTATGTCGCGAGCAATGGTGATGACGGATGTGCTAGAGCGCTCTTAAAGAAGTTGACTGACCTTTCTGATCGTTGAGGAAAGCCTGAGGTAGATCTTGGTGCAAGCTTGAGTCTGCTGTGGAGTCAGAGTGTTAGTCTCGATATCAGATGGAGAAGTGAAGTTGATGTGAGGGAACAGAATGGTGATGGGACAAGATCGATGTGCTCAAGCGAGGCTCGCAGCGACTTTTGCCAAATGAGGTCAAAGAAAGAAAGGATGAAGTTGAGTAAGAAGCAACAGTGTAAGAGTGTAAACGGGCAAGCAAGCAAACAGACAAACGGACCTCAAGCGAACAGGCTTTGAGGTAACGATGTTTCAGATCTTGAAATGAAACATAAAGGCAGAAGAGCAAGAGGATAACAAAAAGAAAAGGCTGTAGAACGAGAGGCTGGCTTGCCTTTGTTTGCTGTTTGATAGAGCAATGCCTCTAAGAAGAAATTGGCTCGTGGTAGCAGATCGAAGAATGCTGATGGTGATGTGGTTTGGTTGTGATAGCAAGTAAAGCTTAAGGGTGAGTAGATAGAAAGGTAGATGGATTGATGGATTGATCAGAAGATGAAGAGGAAGAAGGAAGGAAGGAGGAGGAAAGCAATGTTGTTAAGTAGTAGCGGACACCTGCATGAAGTCGCACTAGTCAGGTGGTCTGTGCTTCAATTATGCGTGCATGCATGCAACCACTCTTTGCAAGTGAATGCAAGATGTATTGAAAACTGACTCTATTCAGTGAATGAAGAGAGTGAATGCGGCACGTTGTTTTGAAGTGATGATGATAGTCAGCGGTTTGGATCTCAGGTGTCTTTTAGCACCACTTTATATGTGAGACGTAACTAGTGTTGCTCGGGTCGCACTATCAGTATCACTGCGAACCATGGCAGTGATAGTCTTACAGAGTTACCCATTATGCCATTGCAAAGTGCGACCAGAGATATGTTTCTAAAGGAGATCTTGTACATTCCTTGCCGTTTTCTTTGCATGTGAAAGTCACAGTGAGCCTTGAACTTAGCGTATTGTCGTATCTGTATTGTATGGATGTCTTAGCGCTTTGCTTCGAACTATTGTCCTTGGTAGTTATATTACAGATTGATTGGGACTTCCAGATCTCCTTGATGATGAATAAGAACACCGTGGAATATGCTGTTTTGTGTCGCGCTAAGGTGAACACAGAGTTCCACCTAAACGCTGCCGCCAATAACGACTTTCCCACCTGTGTCACCGTGTCTGTATATGATGCAAATGTTATCACTAACGCGCTCTTGACTCTTCTTATGTACAAAATTCGGATCGGTCTAGCCTGATGATACTGTTTGGTAGTCCTGTTGATGTAAAGCTGCTGTACTATGTGTAGCTGCATGAGCTGTTCTTGGCATATTACCTGCCATATGGATTGCCTGCTGGGGACCATGTTAGTCTTGTATTGCTACATCAACAAGCTATACTGTTTCTACCTACCAGGTGGATATTGATAGGGAGCTGCCGATGCTTGCGGTGTTGCAGCTGTTTGGGCTCTATTGAGTTGAGCCTTGCTCATGTCCACATTGCGCAAAAGGTTCACCATTCTTTCGGGATCGAAACGAGCGGCATTGTATGTATTTGCTCTAGGGATGACGCTGAGCAGCATCAAGAGTCCTTGAGGCAATGGTGGTGGAGGCAACATCGCAGGAGCTGGAGTCATGCCATTTTGCTGTATCTCACTGCGCAAGCTGGTCTGGTTCTTCTGATTGAGACGACGGCCAGCCGCGCCCTTCAGTGGTGACTGACCACGTGCAACTTTGCGTGGAGGTATGCTCTCATTGTCAGAGTCTTCTAGAGGTCGTTTTGGCGAAAGTGTGCTTTGGCATGGTAGAGAGACTGATGGACGAGGAGAGTTGACAACGGACTGAGGTTGTTCGATAGATGATGAGAGTGCCACTTTTGGCCTAGCTTGTGTAGCAGGTGAGATAATGGGGCGAAGTGCCGTCGGATCAAAACCTTGACCAGTAAACCGGGAAGAAAACAAGGAAAGCGCCGGGTCTTCGGGATATAGGTCCCTCATGCGCTGCTCGAGCTTGGCGATCTGACTGAGCTCGCCATATCGTGCTTCGAAGTCGTGGAAGTATGCGTAGAGGGGTTTGGCTCTTTGTACGTTCTCTGGCTTCTGAGCCAGTTTATTCACAGTAGTCTCAAAGACAGCTCGGGCATCTGTAGCAAGGTCAATAAAGTGATTACAACTCCAGAAATATGCAAGACTTACTTATTGTATCATTGATAGCGATCAGGTGCTTCAAATACTCCAGGGCAAATTGTTCATCGTCCTTGAATAGTTTCATTCCTCGCTCAAAGATCTTGGTGGCAGCAGGGTCTTTGTAGCAGTGATACTCGATGAGGGCACTGGCGACATACACATCGCTTGTCAACCGGCCTTTGCCGCGAGCATCTGTGAAGATCTGACGCGAGCCGCCGATAGGTTCTCCCACTTTTCCTTTCCCCTGAATGCGCCTCATCGCACGCATAAGTGATATCCAAATGAAGGAAATAGTCCGTGACAATATCTTGGTCTGTGCCTCGTTTCCTTTCTGAAGGCCTTCGATTTGTGCTTTTACCAATGCTTGGGGGTCAATGACCTCGTCACCGTTCTCATCGTCGTCCCCATCGACGTTTTGTGTTGTCGTGGCAGCATGTTGACTGGCAGCATCGTTTATGCGCGCAATTGATCTGACTTCCCTCTCCTTGATTTTGTTGATAAGTTCGTACAGAGCATCCAGGACTTTGTCATATGGCTCACGCACTGCTTTACCACGTTTGACAAGCGCCTCTTCACCTTCCTCGTTTACTGTTGTACTCTCGATGCGGTCGGCACGTTTGAAGGCAAGCAGGCAACTTTCAGGATTAGCAGCTGCGCCATTTGTGAGGAACTCATTACCCTCGGTCTCTAAGTAGTTAGTAAAGCAGTAATCGGCAGCATCACACCACATTTCTGGCCAGAATCTCAGTGTTATGACTGCTTGCTTATAGACATAGAGTATTCGAGCTTTGAACGCCGCCTCATCCTCGTCTTTAAGCACGAGCGGGTCCTCCTTCTCCCAGGCTATCCACTGTTTCCATAAGTCGACTTGTCGGAGATACTCTACGTCGCCTTCGAATCCTAAGTGTGGAGGGAGTATCGGCAATGTTGAACGATTGAGGTCGCGAGTGAGGTTTTGGAGTGCTGTATTTGAGCTTCGTGCTGTCATATATGAGGGCGACTTCTCTTGGAGGAATTTACGACCCTAAGATGAACTTCAGCGAAAGATCACAGGTAGCACACAGAATATCAAACTCACGGTCATCTTATTAAGACCCATTTCGAAGGCATCATACTCCTTCCACAGTGCATTCACAGCTTGAGTAGGGATACAAATGGCACGTTGATATGCTTTGCGCAGCGAGTCCATCTTTTGTTGATCCTGCCAATTGCTACCACCAATAGTCCCTGGACCACTACGCAAGAACTGTATGTAATCTTGCCAGAGTGGACCAGAGTCCTTGTCAATGCCGACGGTTTGTAAGACAAAGTCATAGGTCTGGTTTACAGTCTGACGAGCATTGCCAGAGGAGTCTGAAGTAAGAACGTTTCGTCGTCGCACATAGTTCAAATATGTAGACCAAAGCTGCACACTCGGTGTTGCTAGCAAGGATTTGCCAAATATCTGCTCCACACGAAAGAACTCGTTCTGGTCCAATTCCATGCTCGCGTACGCAACCCATTGTTCGGCCTATGATGTATGAGAGAGTGGCAAAGAGATTGGACATACACAATGACTTACGGCTTGTGGGAAAACAGCAAAGAAGCGATCATATACGCTACGCACCTCCTCTACCTTATTCCTCTTCTTGTGCTCGCTGATCAAGCTCAACCAAGCTTCAACATCACCACGCGGATCTTCCTTGACTCTATCCTCCAGTAGACCAATACGATCAAGTGGAAGACGGGACTGGGACGAAGAAGTCACTTCAACTGCTGGATCAGCCGGCGTCTGCGAGGGTAGAACAGAAGCAGATTGCACAGTCACAGCATTCTCGACCGGAACTCCATCACCATTAGTTGAAGAAGTAGCAGAAGGAACTGGCACATTGCCTGAAGGCACAACAGAAGCACTGGTAATTGGTTCTTGTGTTTGAACAGTCTTGGGAGAATGAGATGGAACAGCACTAGCCGGTGATTGAGGCACAGACTGCTGAGGAGTACTTGTAGTACCACGATCTACATTAATTTGTGCTCCAGCTCCCGTCTCTTGAAAATTCGCGCCTGGATCGTACTCTTCGTCATCATCTTCCTCATCGTCATCTATAAATCCGCCAACTATCTTGGGCTTTTGAACAGCAGGCTCTTCCGTGGTCGGTGTTGGTGTTGCGATTGATTCTTCTCTTAAAGACTGCAGAAATGCTTGCGCAGGATCAATCTCGGCCATGTTGGTAGCAGTGCTCGCTGCGAACAAACTGGTGAATCTGGCAGCTAACGCGCAAATGCGCTATGCGTGTGGTGAATTGGTTGGCGAGAATCGAGAATCAGACGCAGATGTGGTTCTGTCAGTCAAGTTGAAGATTGGTCGCAAAGACGGAGGCGTATGCAGACGGCAAGTGGCCAGTGGTGAGGTGTGATGGAACGATCAGATATGGAGAGAAGGGGGGACGGAGAGAGTTGTGAAGAGTGAAAGTGAGTGAATGGAGTAAAATGGGGATGATGAGGATTTCGAGACTGAAGCCCAAAAAGTATATGCACACTCCAAGGACACTCAAGGACACACACTTCGAAGCCGCCCCTGTCTTGGCATCACATGCTAAATTGAAACACGAACCAGACGCGTCTTTGAGTGTCGTAGCAACTGCACCTTTATCTTTTCTTGCATTCTGTTCTCTTCTGCCATCAACAACAACACAGAAACAATCAACACAGCCATCCCCCCTGTAGACATTTCATCATACAAAGGGTAGCAGCATCCATTTACACACTACTATCTCCTTCCTTCACGTCCAAGCAATCACATACAACATCTTCGTCATGTCCGCCGTCTCTCTTCTCAACGTCGACATCAAGAACAACCCAGCTGCATTTGGAGCAAAGTATGAGTTCGAGATCACGTTCGAGTGCTTAGAGCCTCTTCAGAAGGGTGAGCACAAACATGAACAGAATACTGCTAGAACCACACTCTGACATTACATTTCAGATCTGGAGTGGAAGTTGACATACGTCGGATCCGCCACTTCGTAAGGTCATCTGGCAAACACAGCATGCCTACATTCTACTGACATACGTCTAACAGAACCGAGCACGACCAAGTACTCGACACCCTCCTCGTAGGCCCAGTCCCAGTCGGCGTCAACAAGTTCCTCTTCGAAGCAGATGCTCCAGACTTGTCCAAGATTCCCGACACGGAAATCGTTGGTGTCACTGTCATCCTCCTGTCTTGTGCTTATGACAACCGCGAATTTGTCCGTGTTGGCTACTATGTCAACAACGAATATTCCGATGAAGCTCTCATTGCCGATCCTCCATCCAAGCCCATCATCGAGAAGGTCAGGAGGAACATCCTGGCTGAGAAGCCTAGAGTGACTCGCTTCGCCATCAAGTGGTTTGTACAGCTCTATCAGCAGCACAAACGAGGCGAAGACTAACATTCCGCTAGGGACTCCGAAGAATCAGCTCCTGCCGAATACCCACCTGAGCAGCCTGAGGCTGATGTTGCCGAAGATGACGAAGCTGCTTATGGCGCCGAAGAGCTTGCCGAAGAGGAGGCTATCACAGCAGAAGAAGCTGAGCCTATCAAGAATGAGGATGGCGACGCCGATATGGCTGGTGTAGATGAGAATGCTGAGGCGAGTGTTGTCAAGGAAGATGAGAAGGATGATGACGAAGTGTCAGAGGTTGGTAGTGAGGATCTCGAGGCTGAGAGCAGTGGTGAAGAAGATGAGGAGGAGCTTGAGGAAGAAGAGGGCGAGGGTGAAGGTGAAGTGGAGGGTGATGAAGCACCCACTGGACCTGTCCTTCCCGCCGAGCCTACTCCTGAGCACCAACAACACCAACAGCAACAGCAAGATGTAATGGTCCACTAATCATTCCACTGGCTGACACACATTTCGTACAATGGTTTTATCTTGTCTTGAAAAGGAAGGAGCATTAGTCTGAAGCAAGACATTGGAGTTTGGGCATTATGGTTTATGATTACTTTATCCTCATGGACTACCAAGCATCTTTCCATAATATGAATCTTATGATGAATCAATTAAAATCATTTCGTTCTCTACCTCTACAGTCTTGACATCACGTGACATTCAACTAGTTCTACCCTCTGAAAGTCTAAAATTGTATTACCATTTTCGACGGCTATCACTATTCTTTATCTCGTAACAACAGAGCAATGTCAGATAACAAACGACCTGCTCCAGCAGGAGGGGCCACTCAAGGTGACAAACGTGCAAAACATCAGAATCAAAAGGTGAAAAATATGTTGTGTGTTACATGTCAGTGTTTTGCCAAGAAGACAACAACAATGATTGTGTAAATGATGCTGAGTATATGTAACTAACACTTGTCAGGGGAAGCAGGGTGGTAAGAAACAATGGCGAACTCCCAAGCAGGCCAGGGAAGGTCATACATTGCCGCCTGCAATCGAGGCAGGCGATTCTGGCATCTGGGCGACGTGTGAGCTGCATAAAGAGGCGAAGTGTGTCGGCGAATTGAAGGACTTGTTTTATAGGGTATGTTATTCCTATTCCTATGGCTCATGCCAAGTGCTGAGGTGGTTCGTGACGATGGTGAACATATAGTACATGAGGAATATTTATTGATTATGAGATTATAGTATGCAGAAGAACTATATGGCGAAGAGCTCGACAAGATGAGAAAGCAGACGCCCGCGACTGAGAGCACTGCGATAGTAGGAGACGCAGAGGCGGCAGACGAGCCGCAAGCAAGTGCTGCTTCGAAAGAAGATGATCTGGCTATGGATATCGAGGCAGAAATTGCTGCTGAGGTGAAGGATATGAGGAAACCAACTACAGATCCCCTTTTCACCAATGTCAAAGTGGAAGTGCAGTGCGGTATGTTCGTTTCGTCTTCATATACTTGTTACTCACTCCTGCCACCCAACTCTATCTTGTGCATTCACTGTTTCATTCCCACAACATTGACAGTTCCCCGCACCTTCTTTCGTTGCCCAACCGTCTTCCTTACTAACAAAATTCCGAAGTACTCTTCCTGAAAACCCGACAACCCATCGAACCAGTCTCCTTCATCCGTCACATATGTGCCGATCTCCTTGCAGACCCAACCAAGCGCCGAACACGCTACGTCAAACGTCTCACGCCAATGACAATGATGGGCAAGGCCACCGAAACTGGGCTGGACACAATTGCGAAAGCTGTGCTGGCGCCTCACTTTCATGATGAAGGTGTCGTAAGTAAGAAGGTACGATTCTCTTCCATTTCCAAAAACGAAATAAAAGAAGACCTTCGTTGACAACTCATTCCATGATAGTACGCCATTCGCCCCTCAAGTCGCAATCACGACAAACCCCTTGACCGTGACTACGTTATCAAAACAATAGCAGACATGGTTGGAAAGAAACACACAGTCGATCTGAACAAACCGGATTTGGTTATTTTGGTCGAGGTGTACACTGTAAGTCAACCACGGCCACTTCAAGCAAAGAAGGATGAAGCTAATTAGATCTCAGAACGTGTGCGGCATGAGTGTAGTCCCTGGAGCTGATTTCGAAAGAATGAAGAGATACAACATTGCCGAGATTGGTGCGCCGCCTGTTGATAAGAGTAAGAAGGCGGAAGAGTAGATGTGATATGAAGGAAGGTCACAGATAGTGAGATCGAGGACCTCGTATTAGACAAGATGTTGTTAAAAAGCTTGATCAGAAGCACGGATTGGTATGTCCACGGACATAGACGCATGCTTTTATGCTACCATTGAAGAACACGATCCCTCCCAGGTGGTCGAGGAAGAATGCTGCGCCTATGTTGCTGAGGAAGACAAGACTTGATCTAAGAACTCGGGAAAGATCTGAGGAATAAGCCGAGCTATTTTCTTCTGGATGCCTTGTGGTTCTTCCTGAGCTGGACCATGTTCCCTAGGTTTTCGTACTACTGTAATGAAATTGGGCTGTTGTTTACGATCGATTCGACTGCCCGGCTTCATCTTGCTGGTTGATAGGTGCTAGTCTTACGAATACTTAATCCTCCACTCGCACTTGCATATCACTTCATGAGATCTCGAGGTAGCGGGTATGGAAGAGGTCCCCAGGGTCTTAGAATAGTCTCCCTCTTGATGTATGCTTACCTTACATTGGTCAAGTGGAGGTAAAACATATTACGTAATCGGGCTTACGTCGATGTTGTACCACTTTGAGTACCTGGTAGCTTGTGAGCACATATAGCTTCTCCAAGAGACCGACTCACCTTCTACCCTCACCCACCTTCTTAAGACATCAACGTGTAGTCATGTCAACTTCAGCTCACTGCATCTTCTGCTTCGAGACATTATCAGCCAACCTCGAACACCGCAAAGCACTTAGTCTCGAACAAATCGAAGAGCTATGGCAGCAGTACTCAGACGAGCTAAATGACGACGAAATAAAGAGCTCCGCAGGACGCAACGGCAATGACAACTTGAAACACACATCATCACTAGGCCCCTCACCAATGTTCATAACCTGGAACACAATCAGCAGCAGTGGAAACAAGCGCCTACGAGGCTGCATCGGCACATTTGCAGAGCAAGAGGTGAAGCACGGTCTCGAAACATACGCTCTTGTTTCAGCACTGGAAGACCACCGCTTCAGACCAATATCAGCACGAGAAGTTCCCAGCCTTGAATGTAGAGTGACGCTGCTCACCGATTTCGAAGATGCACCAGATAAGATGGCTTGGGAGATTGGCACACATGGGATTCGCATATCATTCACGCACAAGGGGAAACGCTATGGTTCTACATACCTACCGGATGTTGCGGTCGAGCAAGGTTGGACGAAAGAAGAAGCGTTGATCAGTTTGATGCATAAAGCTGGTTGGAGTGGGAGGGATGAGGATTGGGATAAGATTGAATTGCATGTTATCAGGTATCAAGGCCATGCTTTGGGTGTGAGCTATCAGCAGTATAAGGACTTCAAGGACTGGGTTCTGGAGAATCACGGCAAAGCATGATGAGATGAGGCGGGAAAACAGAAAAAGCCGAGAGCCTGCTTATGATACATTCAAAGCTGCCATTGCCTGAGGATATTACTCGGACAGGGCTCTACCCACATATGCGCGGCGCTGAATTACCCTTGACCTATTCTGGCGCTGAATACTGGCATATCGTCCTTATCATCAGGATCGATGTTGCAACCTCCTACAACAAAACTTCAGGATTCACCTCCGTCTTCGCAGAAATTCCAGACGCCGTCTTATCAGCCTGCAGCGATTCAGGCTCCTGCCCCTGCTGCACATCCTTCGCGGCGACCTTACCAGCAGCTTCTCCCTCTGGCACCAAGTGTCGTCCATACTGGATCGCATCAATGAGTTTATCATATCCCTTCAACTGACCACATCCTGGTACACGACCAATTCTATCGAATCCAAGAGAGTCCCACAGTCGACATGAAGCAGTGTTGGATTCATAGACCAGGTTGAAGACGGAGTACACATAGCCCTTGACACTCTGATATTAGCTTTCTTTCACGATGTTTATGAGCAATGAGATTAGATAGTAATGAAACATGTACGGTGTTAGAGTTGCCGGGGAATGGTCTTGGTAACTTACTAATAGCGGTGCTATTTTGATATATCCTTCTCCCAATACTCGTCCAATGCCCTTGCCTCTCGCAGATTCGTGCACCAAGAAGCCAGCGTTGCAAATATGTGAGCTGCGACCAGGATAATTAGGCTAGAAACTCAATCAGCCAAGATAACACACCCAACATCTCCCTTTGCCGTCAGAAACCAAAATAAAATACCTTAATATAATGCGTCCCAAACACAACCTCATCCCACTTCACCTCCCTCTCCCTTCCCTCCCCTTTCAACAGCCCCGTAACCTCCTCCAATTCGCCCTTCAGCGCCACAACCGCAAAATTCGCAAACCAATACGGACCAAACTTCTCAGGCGGAATCGGATCGAGCATTGGATACGTATCGCCGGCCTCGATTTCCCGATTGAGGAGATCGCAGAGACATTTGATTAGACCGGGCGGGACCTGCGAGACGGAGGAGAAGGGGATAAGAGTTGTGATGGTGCCGTCGCGGAGTGTCACAGTGTTGGGGGTGATGGAGGAGGGGAGGGGGGAGTTTTGTTGGAGGAAAGGAGGGAGACCGGATTGCCGGTAGTTGGGGGGAGAGAGGGGATCGTCTATTAGTGCGGGCATTGTGTTTCAGGTAGAACGGCTGTGAGGTGGTCTGTCGTGGACTTTATGAATTGCTCTTCTTTATTTATGTGTTACTGTAGCCATTGGGCTCCACATGGAGTCAGCGCCAAGAGGTGGGGTACAGTGTTTCACATTCGATGTGTTTCAGATCAGCCATGGTATATTTGACGGTCAATTATATTATGTAGACTTAGTATATGTCCAACGTTGTGCTACCGGTGCTACCGCCTCTTTGGTGCCTTGAGTGAAGCGCTTGTGAATGTGGCCGACATATTGTCTAGTTGCTTCTGCCGCTGCTTAGCAGTAATGCCTGTCCGGTCTGTGACTGGTGTGGCATTGATTATGTTGTCGAAGTCCTCATCATCTTCTATATCAGAACCAGACAACGCGTCGGAATCTTCCTTCAGTATCTGCTTCTCTGATTTCTGTGGCGGAGGTTCGGTCAGCGGCAGTCTGGCGTCATCTTCTGGCTGTTGTTCTGCATCTTGTACATTGACGAACGGTTTCGAGGCCAGGACTTTGCGTCGCAGTTCTGCCATCTCTTCCTCGTCATCTGAGTACTTTGGCATATCTCTATTAGATCCCTCGTCCGAATCACCTTCTTCGTCCTCACTGCCACTGCCTGTTTCTTTGTCGTCGTCTTCATCGTCACTGCCTTCCTCGTCACTCGCATCAAAGTTGCGCCTGTTGAGGTTGCCTCCTGCCCACATATCATCCTTCTCATCATCATTTCCCTGTGCTCGACTGTCGTTGTACTCTGTTTCTATCTTTGCGAGCCATGCCGTCTCTGCAGCTTTGACCTCCTCTTCATTCGTACACGCTGCATACCGTTTCAACACGCCGGCATTTATATCCAAGAATGCCTGTCCGTATGAGAATGTCGACAAGATCTCTTCTGCCCATTCGTGGTGGCCACAAATAGCAAAACATGCTGCTAATGCTTCCACGCAGTTCAGTCGCCACGGTCTGCCGTAGTTGACTGGGTTCGCTGGTAGTAGATATGGTACTGTGCCGGTATTAGAGGCGAATGATGGAGGATTTGTTGGCATGCATACATAGTCTCTCGCATTTCCCGCCTATTCTTGAGAAAGGCACTTCCTCGACACGCTTCCATGAACACTCTACTACAGCTGCGCCGAATTGTTCCAACACTTGTCGATCTGCGGGAGATACTATCGACTTTGCCTTTGGTCTGTATAAGTCGTCAATTAGCAGTGTTCTGTATCCAGTCAGAGAGAACCTTACGAGATGACAACGCCGGCAAATTTCTGTCCAACGTGTAGCTCACGAATGAGACCAAGTCGCATGAGTCTCTTGCCAGAACACCTCTTCATATCGCAGTGGCCAAAGTCCCAGCATGCTGCTCGAAAGGAAGGCTTGCCTGCCACAGCACCTTCCGCCGAGTTATCCGTCATGCGGACAGGCTTTCGCCCTCCGGAGAACTGCTTGCCACCACGTCCGTGCGAGTCTTTCTTGTGTCGGACCATGATTGTGTAGGATTGTGTATTAAGATGCGACGGCGAAGAATCCCGGAATTGGCACGACGTGGTGTAGCCATCACTAGAACTAACGGCTATCGCGTCAAGCTGGTGGGGAAACAGCAAGCTACAACGCCCTGCCTGCCTTCCCTTCTCGTACTTTGCTAGAATCAACTTCACTTGGCCTCGAGCAATTGGACACTTCCGCATAGCAGAGCCCTCATATCTGCCCACGTTGGTCATCGTCGCAACTCCTGACACCAGCCGTAGCAGAGAGAATCAGACGAGATGGAGGCCACCTCTGTAAGAATGGCAGATAACGCCAGAATGGGGCAGGGCGTAGGCTGGCAGCCTGCTTCTTTGTCGCCGCTGCAGCGCTACATTCGCAATGCTTGCGACCCCCAAAATTACGAGCCCAATCTCGCGCTCAACATGGAAATTGTCGACCTCATCAATTCAAAAGGAGTCAGCGCGTATGTGTCTACTACGATTTATAACAGGATTTTGGCCAATGCCCTCTGACATCGCATTCTCGTAGACCTCGCGACGCCGCCATTGAAATCGTCAACCACATCAACAGCCGCAACCCCAATGTCGCGCTTCTCGGGACCACTGTGAGCTTACAGAGTTACGTGCTGCGCAAGAGCTAGACTAACCTCGACAAAGCTATTGGACAACTGTGTCAAGAACTGTGGTTATCCCTTCCATCTCCAAGTCGCGACGAAAGAGTTTCTCAATGAGCTTGTCCGTCGATTTCCCGAGCAGCCTCCACTTCGATACTCCAAGGTGCAGAACAGAATCCTCGAGCTCATTGGAGAATGGCGCTTGACGATATGCATGAATTCAAAGTACAAGGAGGATTTGGGATATATTAGAGACATGCACCGCTTGCTCGCATACAAGGGTTACGCATTTCCTGAAATCAAGCAAGATGAACTCTCTGTGCTGAACCCCAGTGATGTAAGTTGTTCGATATAAGTAATAGCAAAACTTCAAGACTGACCTGTAAACACAGGCTTTGCGCTCCGCAGAGGAGATGGAAAAGGAAGAAAGAGCTGCGCAATCAGCCAAGCTGCAAGAGCTGATTCGGAGAGGCACACCTCACGACCTGCAAGAAGCAAACAAGCTCATGAAAGTTATGGCAGGTTACGATCTTCGACACAAGACGGATTATAGAGCAAAAGCTGCAGAAGAGGTTGCCAAGGTCCAGCAAAAAGCAAAGCTCCTGGAAGATATGTTGCAAAACTACACGCCTGGCGATACCTCCATTAACAGTGATGCTTGGGAGGTAAGCTACTTTGGATCCTAAGTGCATGATGGTATTCTGATTTCTTGGCAGGAACTAGGTAATGCTCTTGCAAGCGCGCACCCCAAAATCCAAAGGATGTGCGAGGAGGAGTCCGAAGACCACGAAGCTGTTGCGAAACTCCTGGAAATCAACGACAGCATACATCGTACTTTGAACAGATACCGCTTGACGAAGAAGGGAGATTATGAAGCAGCACGAAACATTCCCAAAGGAACTCTAGGCACGAGTGGTGCAGGTGTCGGCACTGGACCTGGTAACGAGCTGTCTTTGATCGATCTTGGCGGGTTCGATGAGCCAGCGCCGGCTGCACAACCTGCACAGTCTGCAGCGCATCCACTTGGTGATTTCGACAGTCCTCTTCCCGTCTCGGCACCCACTGCTGCAGGAGGAGCACCTGGTGGAGGTTTGGAGGATGATCTTCTAGGATTATCCCTGGATCCATCTGCACCATCAATTCGTCTTGGTGGTGGTCCCACAGCTCGTAAGTATTCTATCTCGATCTGCGAGTACTCTTTCTGACATTTCCAGCATCAATTTTCCCCTCTGGCATGTCAAGCTCCTCCTCCACGCCTGTACCCCAGTCATCACAACCAATGAAACCAAATTACAACGCTTTGTCAAGTCTCGGCATGGGCGGTCAAGCACGGCCTGGCAGTTCGGGCGGTCAACGGTCGTCACTCGGCGCTGCACCAGCTCAGCAACAAAAACCGCACGATCCTTTTGCTGCCCTCTCCGGGCTTGGAGGTTCTGCTTCACGAACAGGATCCCCAATGCCATTCCAACAAGCTGCTCATCCTCTCCCTCAATCGAGCAATCTTCTTGGTGGAGCTTCCCAGCCTGCAGCTGCAGCCGCAGCCGATGATGATTGGGCGTTTTCCTCATCAGTTGGTGGCCATGAGCTCACAGTCACTAACACCAGCATACGCGTCGTGTTCTCCGTCACAAGACCGGAGCAACCAACAGATGTTCTTCTGATCAACTCCTCAGTATCCAACAACACACCTCAGCAAGTCTCAGACTTTACATTCCAGCTCGCCGTAACAAAGGTATAACCCTTTTAAGTGTTATCTCTATTATCTACCAACTAACAAACTATCTTTAGGGCTTCCGACTTGTGCTCGAACCTCAATCAGGACGTGCACTCGGTCCCAACCAGACAAGCGGCATTACGCAAAACATCCAACTACATGGTGTAGAACAGGGGCGAGGCACGTCGGTCAAGTGCAGGTGGAAGGCTTCATATCTATTGGGTGGAGCTAGAAAGGAGGAACAGGGCGAGCTGTCGTCGTTGGGTGTAGCATAGACTTGTGAAGCTTTCGTAGCAAAGGCAATTGATGTTATGTACAATTGATCAGATTTTACTCCAGTCCTTAACCCTTCGCCTTGAGAGGTACGTGCTTGCTCTGTACTGTCTGGCTTGAACTACATTTGTGTCTCCGCTCTATATCTCTTCCTCTTGCATCAGTGCTAAATTGTGGATATCAAAGAAGAATTATTCTTGTTTGACTTGCTTTGGAAGCTTTGTACCTATTGGATGAAGAATAGACCTAATGAATATGTACTGTCCTAGTATGTATGATACATCTACCGCAGTTCACTCTTCATCCTCTCCCCTACCATCTTATCCTATCTTCGAATCGTCTCGGCAGCTTCGACGATCCAGGCCAACCCTCCGTAACATTTCATCTAATGTGCCGCTATCGGACTCAGCACGCCATTCAGCTGACTCTGATTCTGTCCAGCGCCAGCATCATCCTCATCCTCGTCTCCACCACCACCTCCTCCTCCTCCACCGCTTGACGACGATATCTTCTGCTGTCCCCCTGACTTGGCCGGATCGCCTGTCCCAGCACCAGCACCACCCTCCTGCGGTACCTCAAACTTGAGCTTACTGACCGGTTTCATCGTTCCTACTCCTGCATCTCCTCCCACTCCCATCACCGTCGTAGTAGGGCTGACATTTCCATCTCCACCACCATTCACATCAAGCATACTAACATCGCCATCTTGTCCGCCAGCGCCACTCACACTCCCACCCTCCTCACCCCTCTCCACCGTCGTGCTCTTCCCTCTGCCTTCTCCCGGACCACCAGCACCACCAACGCTCCCTCTTTCCTTCTCCCTCTGCGCCTCAATCTCCAACCTCCTCTTCTTCCTCGCCATCATCTGCTGTTCCCTAATCGGTCTCTTCCGCGGACTACTAATCTTGCCCGTCGGCGGTAATCTCGGCTTGGGAAAGCGTTGCTTCACAGGCAACTCATCATCTTCCACCAACCTAACTTCCATCGCTTCCTCCTCATCTTTACCTGCGGCTAACGCATCCAATTTCCGGCGGAAAAAGTCCTGCACAAGTCCGATTTGTTCAGGCAGGGAGTCATATGTCACAGGCGGATAAGCAGGCGGTGCCTCTTTGACGACTGCAGCGGCGATGGAAACATTAGCGCCCGGTTGTGCCGTTTGAATCCGGCTTTGCAGCAGATGTAATGGGACGCTTAGTCCAGCGAGTCCGAATTCCTTATCTAGGCCTAGTTCTCGGAACCCGAAGAAGTCTTCGTCGATATCTTCGGCGAAATCGCCACCAACGAATTGGTCCGAGTTGTCATTAAAGGCGCCCACGCCGTCTTGGCCGACCATGGTTGGGTCGAGAGCGGGACGAAGGAGTTCGGCGAGGTAGTCGCGCGTGCGTGTGTGTTGCGCTTCGAGCTTTTTGGTGAGGCGGTCGATTTCTTCGGTCGTGTAGTAGGAGAGGGCTTCGAGGTCGTGGCCGCCTGATTCGAGGGTGTGCAGAACGGATTCTTCGAGGGTAAAGCGCGGTTTGAGTGGTCGTGGGATTGGGGCTGTGAGGGCTTGAGTTTTGGTTGTGGTCGTAGATGTGGATGTGGTGGATGTGGATTGAATGGGTTGGTAGACTTTGGGGACCGTTTCGGTGTAGGTTGTGATAGTGTGGACGAGATTGGAGAAGTAGTCGGCTGCCATATCGGTCACAACGTCGAGAGCTGAGGGCTGGAATTCCTCGAAGCCGGCATGGTAGAAGAGTTTGCCGACGCTACGGCGGAGTGCTGCGCGGCAGATCCATGAATCCATGATTGGGCCTTCGTCGGATACTACTGTGGGTGGAATGTCTGCTTCGACAAAGGGTGAAGGCTCGTATTTTTGGAACTGATTTTGGTACGTCTAAAAAAGTCTGTTAATGATCCTGCTGATTTACTGATAAGTGGACATGCATACTTGTGTCTGCACTTGCATCTGTTTGACAATGGCAATCTTTGCCACAATCTTTCGTGTCTCCTGCATCTGCCGCATATTCGTACTGATCTTTGACGGAAGTCGACCTTGAGGAGATGTAAAGTATCCTTCAGGCACGACACGCAGACATTCTTCTCTCTGCTCAATGATGTGGCCATCAACATCCTCTTTCCAAGATATCGTTTCATTGATTTGTGGTACAGCAACGAGTGGGTCGTAGTAATCTGGTAGAACACTGTCGTCGGCGTCCGCAATCTCCTCTTGCAGAGAAGTTGTGGCACCGTCAACTGCATCAGGCTTTGCATTACTGTCCGAAGATTCCTGAGCGTTGTCCGCTACCCTTGATTTCTGCTGTTTCATCCAACGTCGCATGCCTGCTTTACTACGGAGCAAGGCTGGCTCTTCTGCGTTGAGCTTGTCGCCCTTGAACAGTCGGTGCCTTGATGCAGCAACTTGCGCTCGGTCTTGCTTTGTAACCTGCTTCCATGTCTTATATTCGTCGTCTTCTTGCTCTAGTTCTTCAGTCGGCTGACTACCAATCATAGTCGCGTCAACTTCCATTTCACTAGCATCAGCTTGACTTGCGGCACCATTGAGTGCAGGAGTGTCTCCTCGAGGTGGAGTTGAGAATCCTACAAGACTGCCTTCCCTAGTGGAGTCCGCATCTCCTCTAAGATGCTCGCTTTTCAGGTTCGCAAGCGTACCTTGAGCTTTCGCGTCAGGTGCAGGAATCGCCTCTTCGTCAGTTGGTGGTGCTTTCCGAGCAGTACTGGCACCTTTTTTACTCGACTTTCCAGGAGCCTTGCGACCTCTCGTCGTCTTCAAAGGCTCATCGTCACTCTCCTCGCCATCATCGAAATCAGTCTGTAACCGTTTTTCTTCAGCCTCGACCTCAGCTCGGCTACGAATTGTAATGTCAGGTATCAATGGCGTAAGCTTTGCAGTCTCCCTCTTCATGTGCTCGGCCTTCTTTCTCAAAACATGCTCTGGATTCGCATTGTATCTAAAACAGTTATTCCAGATCAGATCCAGATCGCTGCAGAACTCTTTCTTTGAATGATACTGCAGACCCTTGAGCTTCTTAAGCATAGTGCCTATATCCATGGGGTGCTTGATGACGTGATAGTAATCAGGAGCCTCTCTCTTGTTGACTTTTTGCAGAAACGGAGCCGACCATTCGGTGCGTGCTTTTAGTTCCATAAGGACTCGCTCTGCAGACTCATACAGCTCTTCCTGACCAACTCTCTCCTCATTGGCCCACTTGCTTCGATTCTTCCGCACTTCGCTCATTAGACTCCGGAGTTGCTGATCTGAAGCTTGTACCATGATACGCTTTGCGTCGATCCGTCCAATCAAGTGCTTGAGCGTTAACGTAGCAGCTCCAAGGTTAGTATTGCTCAAAGTTCCCTGTCGAGGTCCAGTATTATCATTGTCATTGTCATCGCCTTTCGCAGCCTCTGCTTCTTCTCCTGCTGCTTCTGCTTCCACCTGTCTATCAAGCTCATCCAACTTCTGTTGTTCAAGCATGGCATCTCTGTCATTTTCTAGTGTATAGAACATCGCCTGGAAACTCTCTTTCGCCGCATCCTGCGCAGCCTTCTTCTCTTCTTCCAACTGCTTGCGCGCTTCTTCCGAGGTCTTTGCCGGTTCTGGTAAGGATGTTATTGTCGAGATTCTGCTAAGCGAGGGCGTGAGTATAGGTGTTGTTGGCGCATCATTTATCTTGAATGTGGGAGCGTTTCGTGCTTGTAGTGGGGATATGGGAGCAGGCCGAGTTTCCTGGGACTCCTCCTCATCTTCTTCCTCATCACCATAATCATCCTCAGTTATAGTCCGGACGGCGCGCTTAGGTGGTTGTGGAGGTGGTAGTTCGACTTGCGCTGTCCCATCTTTGCCAGTAGTGGTTTCGCCAGGATCGTCTCCACCACTACTCCAGAGGCGTTGCTTCCCATCGAATAACCTTGCAATCTGATGTTCTGTCCTAAGATATAAATCTTGAAGATGTGCTTTCTTGGCATCCTCGACGCTAGTGTCCTTTTCTATCAAATCATTACCAGGAGCGCCATTGAAAGATATTGGATCATTGTCGTATGGAGTCCGAGATCTCTTTAGAGGATGGTGGCCAGATGGAGACAGCATATATGCATTATTGTTGTGAGGGTGGTTGCTCAATCTATGCATTGTTGTACTGTAAGTCTGCAAATTGTGTGGGGTAGTCGCATTAGAGCACACGGCGATGTCACGTCTTCGTAAGGTGGATGGAGGGCGAATCTAGATCCATGGAGTCACTGGGAGCATCCTTGAAGGCCACAGACTCCACCTCTCGACTTTTTACACGTTTTGCGATGATTTCGTACGTTATATTGATGGAAAAGCACTCAGCGCGGGTGACCGACTTGGACCGACGAGCCAGTTGTGCTTGCGAGTGAAGCCCAGGGTCCAACTCACTCGGAGACTTGCGACGCCCAGTAGCAATGAGCAGCCTTTCAGAAGTGCAGAGGACGATACACGCATCCAAAGACAGCAGCGGACTGATATATAGCCAGAATGATGCGCATACGGACGCCCTTTGCAGGTAGGCTTTGAACAGCACGATGGTGGAGTCGCATCCAATGACGCTGACGTTATCTAGCTGCCTTTGGAACGCTGGTCGTCTTTGCTGGATACATTGGACTAGCACCATTGACAATACCCACCTACTACCACCATGATGACAAAGTACTTCACTTCATCACCTTCTTCCTCCTCACAGTGCGTGCTCCGGGAAATATGCGTAATGACGCTCTGTGATCTAATGTTGTTTGTGCAGCTCATATTCTACTGGATACTCGACACGAATAGACGGCGCGTAATACAAGTGACGCTCGCTGTATGCACTGGAGCTATGGCAGTAGGATCAGAAGTCGTGCAAGGCGTGATACCAGTACGTCTCGAGAGTCATCAGGATTACGAATACAATCTAACATGCGCGACCCAGAACGGTCGCACTTTCGACTATCTAGACATCTTTGGCAATGTAGCAGGTTCCCTCGCTGCTCTGGGACTGAATACAATGTACCACAAGCGTATGCTCGAACGCAAGCGTGCTGCAAGAGGATATCGTTCAATAGGTGGAGATGAAGAGCTGGGTGGAGCTGGCCTGGACGATGTCGAGCTAGAAGAGGGAACATCTGCTCAGGAGAGTGGAGTAGTGGCTGTAGCACCTCAAGAGACAGCAACACTTGATGACGACCTTGACAAGTGGGACGAGAATGCCGAAGATTGGAGCGATCCTGATGATGAGCCTACTACTACTGCCCCAGCAAATGGCACTTCCAGCGTTGTCAAGCCGCCTTTGCCTGATATGGGAAAGAAACGTGATGATTGATCAGATAGGACGATATTTTTATAATGACGAGAAAACCAGATAATGTAATTCTTGTAATCTCTTGAGAGGTAGTTCCTCACACATATTCGTGTCCAACCATTTCTGGCACCAGCCTCTATCCAGTCGCAACGCCGCCATATCATATGCTCATGCTTTCGTAAATCGTTATATCTCAATCTTGTGTCACTTTCTCCTCGCACCACCTTGTAGGTCTTTGAACTGGTTCTTTACCTCATCCTGAAAGTGCTTGAACAATGATTCGGCGCCTTTGGTGTCTGGGTTCACCATCAGTGTCCGCACATGCTGTAGCCCGTCTCTCTCGACGACTGACCTTCAATACTTGTACCTCCTCGTTCTGGCATCTTCTCCCCAGTTCTGAGCATATGCACTCTCTTATGAACCCAGCCAACTCCATGATGAAATGTTGGACTGCGAAGTAGCTAGAAGGGACGAATCAGAAGCTGCTGGTATAGTTGACTGCTAGTAGACACATACTTTTTCTATAAGGAATTTCTACAAAGATGACTGGTCAGCATTGTCCTCAATCGCCAGGGGTGGCAAAAGACTTGTGATGTGCTCCGTGGCAGCGTCACGTACCTCTGACAGCGCCAGCAGACCCCATGGTGTAGGCATATTGTTGCTCTCTTGTCAAAGGTGAGTGGCGAGATGAAGTGGTCCCTAGGTAGTGTCGGCCGAAAGTGTTTAGACACTTCTAGGGATCTGAATCTAATCTCTTGGCATCCCGAAGTGTTGACGACATGAAACAAACCTGGAACTTTGGTGGCAGGAGCAATCGTATTCTCCCGTAACTTTCCTCTTGGATATCCTGTCTTGACATTAAACTCCTCCTAGACTTCTCTGCACTCTTGTGACCTTTCGCTGTGAAACAATCTTCATCCCCTACAACTCGCCATTAACAAAAGCTTCAGATTCGGACAGAAGGAGATCGGCTTCCAGGTGTAGGAAGTCATTTTTGCCAATGGAGAGACGTCGTTGAGCAATAACAGTTGAAGAAACCCAGCACAACCCAACAAGCATTTCAAAGTGGCAAACCTCTACGGATTGGCCTCTGTTTTACCCAACACTCTTCATCCCGTGGCAACAAGATTTCCGAGGTCTTCTCGGACTATCACTGCCATGGTCAACTTTCGTCGCTCCTCGAACACACCAACTGTTACTACGAATGATTCCACAAACGCACAGATCCCGCCATTCCTACAGCAATCATGGTCTGGTAAGTCGTTTGGGATGTTTTAACTTGTTCATCCTAACATTCGTGAAAAACAGAACGAAGACAGAAGTTTGAGGAATTAGAATGGCTACAGCGTGCGCGCTACACAGATGGTATGCGTCAACCAGGCGCATCACCAACGCAATATTCACGCCTAGGCATGAAGTATACTGCGGATCGCAACCGATATAACAACATCGATCCATGGCAGAACAACCGCGTCAAGCTGAGAGTCGCGGAAGGCTACAATGACTACATCAATGCATCTCCAATTGCACTGAAATGTACTAAGAGTGGCATCACGAAGCGATATATTGCAACGCAGGTACGTCTTGAGCTAGAATATGTTCTCGAGAAACATTTAAATCTGTATTTATGCTGTATTTAGGGTCCAACATCCAGCTCAGCACCTCACCTCTACCGCATGCTTCATCACTCTACTACCTCCCCACCACATCCTGTTGTAGTGATAATGCTCACGAAAACACACGATGCTGCGAGAGAGAAGTGCTTCCCATATTACCCACGCTCCATGAACGACTCCCCTATTCTGATCAAGAAGTCCTCCGAACTTGGCGACGACTTGACTGGTGCTGTACACCTTGTTTCCAGCAGCTATGACTCCTCAGCACGTACAACGATACGTGAACTACGACTTGAGATTGAGGAGGGTGGCAAGAAGTCAGAGAAGAAGATTTGGCACTTGCTTTTCGAAGGTTGGCCAGACTTTGGCGTGCCAGACGGAGAAGACAAGATCGCCATGCTCAAACTGATCGATTTGAGTGCAAAGCTGAATACCGCTGGACCTGAAAGTCCACGTGTTGTGCACTGTAGTGCTGGTGTTGGTCGCACAGGCACTTTCATCGCGCTGGACTACTTGTTCTCGGAGCTGGATGAAGGTGCTCTGAATGACCTTCCTGCGCCTCTGAGAAGTAAGAGCAGCATCGTGGACGGAAGAAGGAAGAGTGGTGGAGCTGGATTTGAAGGAGACCCGGTCGCGGGTACTGTTGATAGGTTGAGGAAGCAAAGAATGATGATGGTGCAAGGGGAAAGCCAATTTCATTTCTTGTATGAGCTTCTGAAAGAACGATGGTGGGAGAGAGCTGGAAGGTAGAAAGAAGCGAAAGATTTGAGGGGGATTTAGTAAGGAGGTGAAGATGCCTGTGACTATTTCAGAAATGACTGTCAGCACCCATTGATGTGAGCAGTTTGCAAGCAAATACGCATACTGTGAGAACGTCTTGCATTCGTCGTGAAGAGCGTCCTCTCCACAACTGAAATACGCTTGGCATTCTCTTTCATCTACTTGTTGCTGACAGTAACTACTTGCTTGTCGTAGGGTCCATCGAGATTGAGATGACGTATACGCAAGTTGGGACTTCCGACATTGTCTGGGCAACACTCACAACACTGATTCATACCCAGTCGGCCTTCTTCGTCTCGACGTCTTACAGCAAACGAGGTTAAGAATGTACTCGGCATACACGAGTTGGTGCTGTGAATATTGCCAATGAAATCTCCGAATCAGGAAGAGTGTATACCTCGTCCCAATTTCAAGGGACTGTTTGTCGTTGGAAATATGTGTGAAACAGGTTCACTTGAAACTTGCGGCATACTTGGACGTGCGACAAACTGTTTGCCAACCTGCTTGATCTCACCAACGATACGTCTATGAGAAGCTCATTCGCCTCCATTGCACCTGCACCACAACACAACTGTACTCAAAGAGCACTTTCAGTAAGTCTCAAGCTTTATACCTACAATCTTCGCTCAGATCATACCACGAATACATAACGTAACTGCGCACAGCGTAGTACACAAGCAAGTTGAGATAGTTTCCAGTTCCTGCGACAAATCAATCTTCACCGCAACGAACTGCCATCAAACATCGCAATCACCAACCTTCCTCATTGGAAGGGCAGGCCGAAGGGAGAGATGACACGGGTAACTCAGGCCAAGGACGCGGACACATATGCGTCCCTCCACATGAGGGATTCAAGAGGAGATGCCTATCGTACGTGACGAGGTCGCTACCATGGAGACAGCCCAGAACTTGGCTGCAGCATTTCTCAAGACCATTCCATACGGAATGGGAGGCGCCCAACATGAGGGCTCTGGGTGACCGCCTCGATCGTTGCATCAGAGGCAAATTGGAGCCCGAATATGACGAAACTGCTGAATATGTCCTCCAAGCGATACACTTCCGTCGGGGCTACGTGGAGCTTGTAGACGAGATTGTCATGCAACTTGACCTACCGATGCCTTCGGAACAAAATATGCGCAAACTGGGATCAAACAGCCTGGAACGAAGACATCAGCATCAGACAGCCAGATTACGACGCGCGTGCTTCGAGCTATCATACCAAGCTCTTAAAGAAGGGCTGCCATCTCTCCCCACTCGAATCGCAATATCAAGACGACTTCCACCACCCTTTTACTTACCTTTGGGCAGCCCTTGTTGAAGGCTAATACTCGACCGCTGAAAGTGACGAACTAATCGATTGAATGAGCACCATGTTCACCAAAGCTGCGGAGAAGTTGCAAGTTGAGATCTTTGGAGATTAGAGCACTGTCCAGCGTGGGGTCTGGCTTATGTCCATCGGGAAGAAGATCCGCAAGTTACTGTCTAGGTCGCCAAGCAAGAAAGAGGGCAAGGCTGGCGCGAGAGCGCTATCTGTGACATCGGCGGCTGACTCTGGTTATGGGACTTGAAGCAGTGTCCACAAACCGTCCATAGTACCAGGAGAGAGCATCCAAGAGGAAGAGACACACTAAGGACTGGAGGTAGGGGTGAATGGGCTGGACAAACATGGGTAACAGGGCATAATGATCATGGGAAACAAACACCTTAGTTTAAACTATCAGAGTTGATATGGAAGGGCTCGGGAGTTGTTGATTGCATTACTGTATAATAGACTTACACTTGCTGGAAAGAACACAACCAATGAGTGATAACTCTGATGAAAGGATACAACCAATGAGTGACAACTCTTGGTGAAAGAACGAAACTAACGAGTAATAACTCTAGTGAATAGACATAGCACACAATTATAATTCAACCCCAATCACGTTGTTTTCCATTTATTGCCTGGCGGTCTTAAAGTCTTATCACTGCGGCGAGCAACCATGGCTGCACAGCTACTGCAGAACTACGTCTTTTCCCCCAACACCCCTAAACATTCACTGTCGATGCTGACGATAGATAGCCACAACGCACCTAGCCGTGGAGCGCACATGGCCGACCGTGTAGACATTACTAGATGGTAACCATCTACTAATGCTGTTCCACCCTCATCGTAGCCTGCTATTCTCTACCAAGTACGACTGGATGACAGCAACAAGACGAGAGGTCTGACCATTTGAATTGCTTAGGTCCAGACTGAATCCCAGGGCTAGACTGACCTCATTATGGAAGTGTTCAAGTCGAGACTGAATCCTAGGGCTACATGTAGACTGACCTTTCTCACAACTACATTCCGCTGGAACAATCACGGCTGGTGCTGGAAGGCCTGCTGTTCTCTTGCGCTCCAACGTTGGCATGGAAACTTTCAGGCTGCTTGTGCTTGTGCGCTGTTGGCTCCAGCCTTGTGAGCGTATAAAGGCGCAAGTTGAAGGAGCAAATGGGCGCTGGGGCTATGGATCAGGCTCGGAGAGGGGAGATAGAGAGTGGACGATGAAACGAGGAGTTTGGGAAGTCATCGGAGCAACAAAGAGGATTAAAGTGCTGTGCTTAGTGCTGGAGCGTGCTGGAGAGTCATGATAAGGAATCGGATGGACGGATGGACGAATATTGACGTGAAAAAGGATTTGAGGGAGGCAGAGGAGTATCGCGTTACAACTTAGAGGATAGACCACGTGGAAACTTCCCTGGGAAACTGAAAAACGAAAATGAAAACAAAGATGATAAAAACGGAAATTTCAAATCACCTACAGTACTTTTCAAGATTGTCTCACAACCCAGCACGCTGTTCAACAGCATTATGCAGCCATCTCATACCACCCAAGAGCGCAACATCGCATCAACTATACATATTCACATTATAGGAAACAACAAGAGCAAATATTCAAATTGTATTTTCCTTCCGGGTGATGGGACGATATGACACATTCAGAGATCACGTTTGATCTCTTGCTTCTCCTCCAAGTATTTTGCATGTCATGCCCCAGCTCCAGCAATATTATAGCCCTTTATACTTCCCTTCGATTCAAATTTTCAAAGCAGATTTGGAGAAAGTGCGCCTCGCCCGAAAACCTGTCCGATGAGGGGGGTATACTCACTCACTCCACGCCATTGTTTGCGCCGTCACAATGCTGATCCAATCCAGTAGTGCAATAAGAGCACATGATATGGTGCATGCACCCTGTGTCGCTGCTTGTTGTCCTGGTGTTGTGGTCTTGTCTCTCACCTTTGCCCACCCATGTATCCATCCATATTCAGGTGCAGCATTCCGTTTATTTTCAATCGTTCAACCCCAAGCTTCCAACGTCATGTATTGCGTATTCTCTCGTCGTCCTTTGGAAGTGCACCCTTAATCCAGAAAGCCGCATCATAACACACTTTTTTCTGTGCATAGATCCCACAGCATCTTGACGAGATTGTCCGGTAGAGTATAGAGGTCGACGTGGAACTCGCCATCTGACGACGTTATTAGTACGTGCTTTTGTCGTCTCGCTTTTGTATATCAACCTACTTTCGACGTCGTTCTTTGTATATGTATCATTTGTCTTGTGGTCGTGAATCAGCTGCACCACATTGAGCAAGTCGTCTTCGGTGAGCTTCTGTAGTCCATCTGCGAGTTTCTCCATGTCGACCTTTTCCCGCCAAATTAGCTCTTAAACATAACAGCATAGACTCATGATCAAAGACACTCACATTCTTCGTAGTAGGTCTCTTCTTCTTCGCATCCGTCTTCGCCGCCCCAGCTCCACCAGCACCTTTCGCGCCATTCTCCTCACCCGGCACAGGTCCACTCTCCCTCAACCGTTCTAACACCTCTCCCTTCGGATTCTTAAACACAACCTTCCTCGTACTCTCATACCTCTCCTGCTGGAAATTCAAATCATGATCCAACACATGCTCTCCGCCCTTAGCACCGCCCACCGCCGTCATCGTAATCTTCATATCAAACTCACCCCATCCTTCTTCTTGGAGGCGAAACGGGGCGCGGTTGATGGTTTGGACGGCGCGTTCGAAGGACGGGTGTAGGTTGTAGCGGGCTTTTTCGTAGACGGTGGCTGGGACGAGAGAGCCGTCGGATTCGTGGAGGAGGAAGATTTCGATGGACCAGTCGCGCATGGGGAAGCCTTCTTGGATTGGCTTTTTGGATGTGCTGGTGGTGGGATGGTATGTTAGCTGGAGGTAGACCTTTGGAGAGCGCGAGAGGAAGGAGCGAGTGGGCGGACGTACTTGACTTTCTGCTCGGTGACAATCTTGACGGTCCTTTTGACCTAGCAGTGCTAGCGCGTTAGTCGCATGATACAGCTGGGGCAGGGCGATCGAGCGACCCTTATGTACTCACGTCAGGCATCTTTGCGACTGGTTTCTTTGATCAAGGCGCTATTGACGAGGTAGGTCTTGCTTTATTGACAATGCACGAGGATATGGATGGAAGTGAGGTTTCTTCGATGCGACAGATCCCTGGGACTCAGAGGCGGTTGATGAACTAGGAATGTGGTTGAAGCTCGAGTGGACGAGGAAACAATGGCACAGATCTGTCAGAGTGAAGCAGTCAGTCAGTCAGTCAGCGATGATGACTTGCAGCGCGACTGACGTGAATTGTTTCTTTTGCGGGGCTGGATGGTCCCTCAAACGGTAAATTTAAGCTTTAGAGAGCATCGTAAAGGGGCCACAGGCAAGGTGAAGCAGGTGAAACACTTCAGGCTTGCAAAGGAGGATTGGATTCTGTCAGCACGGGCACATTGCCGCACGCGGTCTCGCTGTACTCTGATACATGATGGATGCTGACATGCTGTGGCTCAAACCAAAGAGGTGGAAACTGTGCTTGAAGCTCATTCTTTTTCGTACTACCTACTCTAGCTTCCAATCATTCCAAGGTGTCTCCGCTCAAGTTCAACATTATTCTTGTCGTGATGGAGGGAACATTCTTCGTGTTATTCGTCGGGCATAATCTCGTGGGAAAGGTGGACTGCGGATGTGCTTCGAAGAGGGTGATTGTGTTCATCTTTCTCGGGGCGTGGGTATTCCAGGATGGTGTGCGTCTCGTATTTAGTTGAACAAGTGCTCGTTCTCCTGCTGAGCCCTGATGAAGGCCTCCTTGAATGCATTGGCATCTATGAAGCGATTAGTATGATTTACGATACCTTGATGCTTGACCAAACTTACTGTCACTGTTGGCGAAGCGAATGGCCAATGTCTGAGCTTCAGGCTCACCCTCACTGACATCAGCGGCAGCGTTCCAAACCCATGACCTGTCACTGCCAACATTTGGTGAAAGCTTCATATCCGGAACGACTATTGAGGAAGTGTTAGTTCTGTGTTCACTCTATTACTTCATCCTTGAAGACAAACATACCGTAGTGGTTGGCGCAGACCTTGAGCGTCTTGTCCCTTCGCATCACGAGTCTTGTCTTTCCGTTCTCCTTGTGCTTGAGCAACCTGACATCTCCTGTACCTCTCTCCTTCCACTCCCTTGAATCGCGGTCGAATTTAAACAACTTGGCACGCATCTTGAAGATAGCCTCCTCCCGCTCTTCATTGGTAGATGTCTCAACCTTCTCGGTGAGACGCACGACAGGCTCGAAGTGGACATCATCTGCTTGCTCAACCTCGCCTTCCTCATCCTACAATCACAAGAATATCAGCGTTTGCACCTTTCCAACTTCTTACAATCTCTCCTCCGGACCGTGACGTACATCATCAGCAGCGGCAGCAGCCTTTGTCGCCTTGCTCGATCCACTTGGCTCATCGACGTCATCCTTCTCTTCCTTCTTCTCCTTCTTTGCTCCACCACCAAACATTGAGAAGACGCTGTCTTTTACGCCTGTTGCAGCATTGGTGGCAGCCTCGGTGTAGGTAGATGCAGGCTTGGCCTCATCAGCCTTGCCCTCGCCAGACGTGCTACCAGTGAGCTTTTCTGTGTTCTCCTTGTTGAGTTTGAGGTCGTTGGAAGTGGTGTTGCTCTCTGCGCCGCTGGGCTTGAGTGAATCCGCCATTTTTGAGTGCTTATTTTGTAGTATTCGTGTGCTAAGTCTTAGAGATGTAAACAATGGTGGGTGATGTCGAATGTACTGTCTGAGACAAGATGGTTTTGTTTTTGTTTAGATGAACTACAACCTGGGAAGGAGCTCAAACGCCAAGACTTAAGGGTTCAGGGTAGTCAACTAGACGGACATCATGGACATATGCATTATACAACCATTCTGTTAAGCAATAAGGCCTACTACGAGGAGTGCCGTTGGCATTCAAGACACGACATGGATGATTGTCACATGAAACATCCTGTACCGCCACATATTGGGAACCACCGTCTGATTCAAAGCATTATCAACATTAAGTACCTTACGCCTGGTAGCACCCTCCAGCAATTGGGTATCGACGAGTCCAATCCATGATGACCCTACCTAGACAGTTCCAGTCCGATTTCTGAACACCCCTTCCAGCACATACCATGTCTGTCCCTACACCAACCGGAGATAGACCTGCAACTCTAGACACCCTCTCTGCCCATCCACGCACGAGCTCCAGCAGCACGTTGAAGCGTTGCTCCCAGTAGTCCTTGGACACGATGATTTGCACCTTGAACCTGATCACTTACCTCTCTGGCACGCTTGCTGGCTTGCCTAACAGCAGTAAAAGCATCGCGCTGTATCTTTTCAGCTGCCGACATCGACTGGTCTTGGACGGCCTTGGCTGCAGTTTTGAAGTCACCCTGCTTCTTACGAATTGTCGGTATGCGCGCACGTAAAGCCTTGCTCATCTGTTTAGCATCAGGCATACTGTGACGATAAGTCTGCGACCAGTCGCCGAAGGTAGAGGTCCACTCTTCAACATTAGTCAAACTCTTGAGTTGTTTGCGAGCAGATTTGGTAGAGCCTCCAGCCTCAACAGCGATGCGCTGTACCCGAGATTTGACTCCAGATATGGCATCTTGAATTCCATAATATAGGTGCGACATGGCAGGGGCTGTGCCAATCCTTTCACTTTGTAGTTGCTTCATGACATGGATAGCCAGCTCGGTCAGATTTCCATGCGTTTGCAAGTCCTTCCGAGAGAAGACATATCTGTTGATACTATGCCGCTGAAGGAGGTAACCGCCACTAAGAGCATGACCCATGATGAGTACACCATCACCGTCAAGCTCTTCAGCATTCAGCTTGACACTGTAGGTTGATGGATCGACTGGAACAAGAGCAACAGTGCGACAAAGACCACTGGAGTTGACGGCAACGAGCAAGGGCTGTTGTAGCTTTTGACGCCAAGTCGGCTTGGTATCAGTCGTTACTATGAAGGTCTCTTCGTCGCCCTTCAATGTCCAATTCGCGAGAAGGCCTTCCTCAGAGTTGTGGCAACTTCTAGTATGCTTCGCTTGTTTGTCATTAGGGCGGACCTTCTTCGGAGCACGGAAGTCAAACCACTCTGCCACCGCCGAATCGCCAAGTTTATGGCCGGTAATAATGTCGGCGATCGCGTCGCCGAGGGTGGATTCTTGAATAGCCTTTGTGCACAGTTGCGTAGAGGTGGGAACACTGGATGCAAATCGAACACTGTTGATCCTGGAAGTGGCCGTAGAAGTGACTCTTGAAGTGAGCGTTGAAGTGATCGTGAAAGTGGAACTACCTGGATTACTGCTGAGTGTGGGATCAGAGGCGAACATTGATACAACAGGTCGACGAATTGGTAGGGACCTAGCAATGTTGCTTGCCGTTCCAGCATCCAATGGCAGTAAGACCCAAGTCAAGGTATGAAGCACGCTGAGGCTGATAAGGCAACCTACGAACAACTTGAAGAGTGACTGCATCTCCTCCTCGGAAGGTGTTGTTGACTGCTTCAGGACAGAAGGATGAGTCGCCTGTCCTGCGAGCTTCAGATGTTCAGCCACAGCTTTTGCAGATACCTTGAAGCTCTCACCAGCATTGGTGAGCGTGGCAAGGGCAACATGCAGGTATCGAGTGAGCACATACGGCGCAGGAGTCTTCACTCCCAAGCGACGAGACTCCTTGGACTTGCGTTGGAGATGAGCGATGTGCCTGTTCAATTGTTCGGCGTCGATGCTCTCGAAAGTGGCCATATCGAGTCCGACCTTCTTTGGACTGTGCAAGATCTTCCTGGCTTCTTCCTCCAAGGACGAGTTGACAGGAGCATTCCCATGCTGTACGACAAGATGTACTGCCTCTTCATCGCAAGGTTGATTGCGCCACATATTTTCAGGCTGGGTCATCCAAAGCTCGATGATAGGCACATTCTGTTTCCTGATTTCGTCTGACTTGAAAAGGACACTCTCGAAGCCCCATTCTTCTTGAATCACGATCGCGAGATCTGGCATCCAGTACTTGGTGATTCGGACGTCATCATCGTGCAGGAATATAGTCGGGTGATCAACGCGACCACTGCCAAGCATCTCATCACTTTTCATGCTCATGATGCAGAGTTCCATTGGCTTGGACTGTGACGTATAGATCTCGATGAAAGCCTTGCATCCATGCGTCTCAAGCAAGGTCTCTATGGTCGTCTCCGTGGAAGAAAGAGATAGTGCTTGTGTAAGCTTATCCACAACGCGCTGCTGATGCTCGGGTAGACCACAGTAGAGCAAGCGGAAGGGACGCCTGAGAGTCAGCTTCTCCTTGTTCATTGGCATCTTCACTGTGAGCTTGTTTTGCCCATACTGCGAGGTGAAAATAGGTAAGTCCAACGCGTGAATGCCCAAGGTAGTAATAGGCTCGTCTTTGATTGGAAGTTCTTCAAAGAGCATGCCACGATCGACCATAACTACTCTTTCATCAGTGCTCTCTTCGATGATCGAGTGGACGATGGTAGGCGTAGACAGCTGTTGACCAACATCTGCTTCGAGTTCCTGACTTGACTGCATGCCACCAGCCTCGATATATGAATCGTCAAGAACTTTGGATGTTGTGCCATGGCCAAGTAGGCCTGCTCCTTCGAAGACACTACTACGACGATTGCATTGTCCCACAGAACTGTTCTTCACAGTTCTCAGGTCGTGTTCAACATCAAGACCAGACGACTCATCGTGCATGACGTCGCAATTGTCTTTAACTTCGCTCCTTGCCTGTGATGAAGTCTCTGTTACACTAGGCAAGACGTCCTCCTCTTCATGCTCAACTTCTTCGTCACTGTGACTGTATGCAGAGCCTCTGCTCACGATCTCATAGGTATCGTCGCTAGCATATTCGGAGAAGGTGTCATCTTGATATTCATGGTCACTCATGTTGGTATCGAGCGGAGTTTCGAAATGCAGTGTTTGATCGTGTTGCAGTGGTAGTTGTGGAAAACAGAGTCGAAGTTCGGAGCTTGAAGTGAGGACTGCCTCTGCAGAGCTACGGCGAGACAGCTGCATAGGTTGTTAGTGCATGCTCTTAGTTCTAGCTTCAATGCTGTGAAATTGTAAAAGGCGAGTTTGCAGGAAGTTGGAGGCGGCAGTCTGGAATGGAAGTCACTAGTCGGATAGTACCTTAGATTGCTAATAGAGATCTTCGGTTTGTTGTCAACGCGATAAGCTTCATCAAAGTCTAAGATCTTATTAGACTCGAATGGACAAAGCCAATAGCTCGATGATCATGCCGTGAGTGGAATTATAAGACCACGACTTCAATGGGTTGTTAACGAGGGTAAGAAGTGAAGGAAGGAGTGAGGGTGGACTGTAGCTATCTAATAGCTTATGGCTCGCAAGGGTACTCATGGCATGTGATCAATACCCCGCCCTCGCACAGCACGAATGGCGATGTACCTTACTAGATACAAGCCCAAAACGTCAGTCGTGAAAGTCTATTGACTAATAATGTACAGAATCTGAAGACATTATGCTCACAACTTGGAGCGCAATGCGACGAAGCAATGCGAATTGGCAATGCCGGGGTATCATAACAACCATTCGCCAAACTCAAGGTGAAGCCCAACCGCCGGCAACATGCACCCATTCAATCATACAGCTGCCTTGCTTGACCTCCACTTCAGGAACATCAGTGTCGCATGTACAGCGACACCCTACACCATTCTCTTTCGTTTTGTCCGGAGTTGCCCAGTAATCATCTTCTTCTAGTTGCTTTTTCTTGTCATGCGTGCCAGGATGTAGATATGGTTCTCGATCGAGCTGTCGTGCTGGAGCATTCGCAGGACAGTGAGCTATCGTGGTATGACGATAACCAATGTCTCGAAAGTAATGAATATCGGATACCCCGAGAAGAGCGCCAGCGGCTAGAGAATGAATAGGTGCGTCACCCCACTGTGCATGCATGTTAGTGAAAGGACCAATATGAGAATCAATGTCACAACGTACCCTCTCCATCCAGAAGCCACCACTGCGATCCATCATCTGGAAGAACTCTTCGTATTCCTTACTCCTAAACCAATCCAGCCTAGCAATCTCGAAGTTGCTCCAGAAATGGCACATGTTGTATGCTTCACCTTCCATAGCCTCAGGATCGATAAAGGGATGTTGTCCAGGCTCAAGCTTAGCAGGATCCAGCGTGTAGGGTGGCTTTTTGCGAATATCTGTTTCAGGCATAAAGTCTTCGTCCTCTTCCGGTCTATCCACAAACATCTCCCACAGTCCTTTTGATGTCAGGTTGTTCATCCGCTTGTACGCCGAAGCATATCGGAAGATGTTGGGGACAGTCTCTTTGAGCTCTTTCACAGCTATGGTGAAGCCGTAGGTTTTGTTATGCTCAATCATCTTGACGAAAGGGTCGTAGGTGATATCGCAATAGTACTTGATCTCTGGCTCTACTCGCCAATACCAATCATACTTTTGTAGTAACTCATGCTTGTAGAAGAAGCTATACACAATCAGTACTTGACTCTCAACACCAAACGTGCGCCGCATACCCAGAATAAAATCTACACATGTGGTGATAGCTCTCCATTCCTCCATACATAATGGCATCGTCTCCTTGTCTCGCAATGCCTTCTTTTGCCCAGCTCTTGTCAGCCCATTCTGGAAATCCCCACATACTTGGATCAATCTTGCCAAACTCGACTGGTGAGCTAGTATGATTTCTGATCGTATCCATAAAAGTCTGATTGAAGTCACCATCATTGAGGAACGTGTACGGATAGTGGTACCAGTGGTTGAAGTGTCTCTCCACGGACTTGATAGACTCAATAACGCCTTCTAATTCCTTATTTCGAGCGAGGACGACAAAGGTAGCATTGGCTCGGGGTTGCGTAGTATCTGGTATCTGACAGCCTGTCTGAAAGACTTTGTCATACTTATCACTGATCTTTCTGTGGTTGAATATTCCCTTGTCAGTACTGCTCTTCAGGCCGTCTCTTGATGACCCAGCCACTTACCGTATTGAAGGTGCTGATCCGCCAGGCGTATACAGTCGTCCAGGAGATGAAGGATGTATCAGGAACAAGAAGCATATCAGCACTACTACCAGACATGGAAACAGTAGCACAAGACCCAAAGGTACTGATATTCTGGAGTTCTTCCTTATCCTTATCCGGCGTCTGAAGAAGGATGTGAAGAAGGATGCAGGGAGTCGTGATGGTGCTTTTCTTTCTGGTTCATTAAGTGAAGGGAGATCCACGACGGAGCCGTTTGGTGTCTTGGAGAATCGTTGCGAAAGGAGTGACATGGTGTCTATTGCTCAGGCGGTCGTGATATCTTATTCTAAATAAAGTCGGACAAGGAGAAACGAAGGACTACGGTGGGCTGTTGCGGTGGTTGCATTGGGACCGATATGCAACAACGTCCTCCAAAGAATGTCTAGCAGCGCATGGATGTCAAGATTGTCAAGACCGAGGCGTGATGTGAGCGCCGATGAGGCAAGTGACGAAGCGGTTGCCAGTCAAGACGGAGGTGTCGAGGGATGCTGTGTCTAGGAATGACAGCGAAAGTGACGCGACAATCAATAGTAATGTGAGAGGAGGTTGCAGAGGGTGGAGGTTGAAATTGTGGATGGCAAGTCTAACAGAGTGTTGTTGCTATTATTTCAGAAATTGCCAAGCACATGTCGTCGTCACCAAATCCGTTTCAAAGTCGACTTGCCGTCTCCCGAACCGCTCTGAACTTATCGAACACAATTACAACAATTTCAGACCTCGAGCCACGAAGTCTTGCGCGCAGGATGCGAACAAGGACTCCCGTGATATAGATGGTACCTGAAAGGCTTGAATCCACCTTCATCACGACGATCGGCCAAGACCAGTCAAAGTAGGCGACGGCAGATACACCCTTATATCGTTTGTAATCTCTCGAAGAGCGAAACGCACCATGTCCTTTAAGTCGAAGGACCTCGCGTACAATGCCAGACAACCTGCGTTCCTCGCCCGCATTCGCAACCAGCACACAGGCCCGGATGCAGACAGACATGAGAGACCCGTCGCACGACCACGCGGCGCACTTCGTACAGCAGATGAAGTGGACGATAATGCGCCAACGTATGTTCTTGATGAAGAAGGAGGAGATACGCTGAGTAAAGAGGAGTACGAGGCCCTGCTTGCAAAGGAGAAGGCTGGTAGCGACACAACGAAAGAGAAGCAGGAAGGAAAGGCTCAGAGCGCTGCGGAACATGGCAAGACAGAGGAGGCGAAAGAGGAAGCGAAAGAGGAAGCGAAAGAGGATGTAGCGAGGAAGAAGCAGGATGTGACCGAAGCTGGGTTCGCGCAGAAGAAGAGAAAGGCTGTGAAAGTGGTCGGTGTATCAGACGCGGAGAACGATGCGGAAGACGGCGAGGGAGTAAAGAAGAAGCCCATGAAGAAGGCAAAGACGAAAGCCAAGGCTGTGAAGCTGTCGTTCGGAGATTGAAAGGCTATTTGGACTAAGAGATGAATCTATCGACCTTTGCGTGGTACACTGAGAACAGTGGCAGCGCAGCATACCACTCAGCCACAGGCGGCGCCTAGCGTCCTCAATCCCGCCCTGCTGCACGAAAGGTTGCAACGTGGACAAAGCGATGGTTCAGACTATCGACATGCCTGGACTCGAAGCACGCCCCAGTGTCCGCTGGCCTTCAGCTATTTTTGACGCCAATAGCTTTGGTTTTCGGTCATGCTGTTCACAAAATCTATGTCCATCGACTCCTCGAACCGACGGTGTCCGATAATCTTGTCGCCGGTATTTTGCTGGTAGAGCTTAACATTCACAAGTCCACAGACTCGATGCCTATCTGACCGCAACAATACTTATTAGGAGTCTCGCAGTGCTAGGCATAGAAAGCGCTCTGTTCCTACAGGCCATTGGAAGCATCGAACAGATGGAGCATGTGAGACTTGAGCTCACCTCGTAAAAGGTAGTTCTCACAGGAAATACCACCAGCCTGCGCAGCTACTAGGCTCAGGTAGTGGGCGTTGACTGTCCGCTTTTGCACTCCTCGAGCCTTTAGTACAGTTTTGGGATGTTTGAATCAATGTGTCACAGGCACCTCGAGTAGATTGTACTATGTGCCTGCGCTCCTACTTACTCATCTGCCAATCATCAACATGACATTCTTTCATACTTGCTCTGTGGGTCCCATATGCGAGTGATGTTCAATCTGAAACGTGTCTGGAACAGTGCCGAGAACCTTGTATCGACCTCTGCCATGGAAGCACCAACGGCTATTTCGATACCTTGGTGCTTCAGAATACGAATAGAGCAATACTAACCAGGCGACAGCCTTAATGCATCCTACAAATATCCCTGTTACACTGCCTCTGGCTATCTCAGTGTCCGCGCTCTATTCGTATCCTCAGTGAAGCCTTACAAATGACGCCCGCCGTCTTTCAAAGCTCATAAACCACGCGATACGCTGTCTTCTCCAGCATTCATCCACCAACACCTGTCTTAACGTCCCTGCGTAAGGTATACACTATCACAATGAATGACCCTTTTGCGAGCCCGCCTGCAAACCGCCGAAGCTACCGCAAGTCGGCGCCCAATCTCAATGCTCCTCTCCCACCTCTCCCTCCAGATGAACTCGAGTTCGAACCAGGCCAGCTCAATCCACATGTACCTGAAAGACCATATACCTCGCCTTTCGATGACCCTACGTTCCAGTCGCGGCATAGTCTTGCGTTAGACGACTACGATGACATACACAATGCACAGCTAGATCAAGATCCATTCATAGACGATGATGCTATCCCACTACGGCCACAATACCAGCAACATGATTACGACGACTACGATTATCCAGACTATCCACGTTCTCTGAATGCGCCTCTCCCACCTCCTCCACAACTACCACTTCCACCACCACCCGCTTCACGCCGCGATCGTTCACCTTCACCACGGCGTCGCCAAACACCATTCTTCTCCTTCCAAACTCCATGGGTCACCTACGGCCTTACCACGATTCAGGTGATCGTCTTCCTCGTCGAGCTCATCAAAGCTGGCATACTCACCGGCTCGCCTATCGAAATTCATCCCACATTTAATCCAATGATTGGTCCTTCGCCCTACGTTCTGATCAATATGGGTGCTCGCTTCGTTCCATGTATGCGCACCCAACAAGGCGTCCAGAACAACAACGAAACCATCCTCTGGCCTTGTGCTAATGCTACAACCACTCTCGCCGAATGCAGCCTTAGCCAGCTATGTGGTTTCAATGGTGTTCCAAATCCAGTACTTGGCGGTATACTCGAGGGAGAAGGCGCACAAGTGCCGAACCAGTGGTTCCGATTCGTGCTGCCAATCTTTCTGCATGCTGGCATCGTACATATCGGGTTCAATATGCTGTTGCAAGTCTTACTAGGTGGGGATATAGAGAAGATCATCGGACATGTGAGGTTCTTCTTTGTGTATTTCGCAAGTGGGATTTTTGGCTTTGTTTGCGGTGGTAATTTTGCTCCTGCAGGAATATCTTCAACGTAAGTGGTGCTCCATCGTCTTTTGCGAACTGTCGCGAGCTAATCTCTATGTATCTAGTGGAGCATCAGGCGCTCTCTTCGGCATAATAGCCATCCTCCTTCTGGACCTCCTCTATCACTGGTCTGAGCGTCCGAGTCCTGTCAAAGACCTCATGTTCATCATCCTCGACATCGTCATCTCCTTCGTCCTAGGTCTTCTGCCCGGTGTCGACAATTTTAGTCACATCGGCGGCTTCGTCATGGGTCTGTTACTGGGTGTCTTCCTGCTTCGTAGTCCCAAATGGGTCACTGGAGAGAGTAGAGTTAAATTACCTATAGGTGGTGAGACAAGGCACGGAGAAGCGGAAGTGTTCAGCAGCAGAGATGTAGGAACTACGCCACCGCGACCTGGTATACGCAAAGCGCCCACGAACAAATTCTCGCCACTCCCTCCATTACCTTTACCGGGTCAGTTTGGCGATGGTGCGCCACCACTGGCGAGTGACATCGCTACTTCTATCAATGGAAACGCAAAGGTCGTTCCAAATCCTTTGACTGCACGCAAGACCACAGTCACGTTCCCACGAACACCTCGTCACTGGGTCTGGTGGGGTGTACGTGCCGCAGCGCTGGTAGCCGCGATTGTCTTCTTCGTGGTACTGGTAAAAAGCTTTTATAGCCATCATCAGACTGAATGCCATTGGTGCAGGTATCTGAGCTGCCTGCCAGTCAATGGGTGGTGCGAAATTGGGGATTTGACGTTTAGTAGTCAATAATGATCTGCGAGTTTCGATTATATGTATCTACAGGGGCTCCAAATTTATTATCCCAAGTGTCTTTGATGGAAATAGCCACGGGCTTCCTTGTGGAGAGTACAATCTCAAGACATCAGTCACGGATTGTCAAATCTTGGTGCCAAGCTCACGATTCGATGGTCAATGACATTCCAAGTGCAGAAAGATTGCGTGCACCTTCTCTTTTCTCATCCGCACTAAAATGGTACTGTATTGACTTGCAGAATCTCCAAAGTCGTAGATACAGCCAAAAGGTTTCCCAATAGCATTCTTGCACACACAACCTCCCATCCATCTCTGCTTCGAGCAGCATATAAACGTCTCCGCTGTCAGTTGAATGAGACACGAGTTATTCCTCTCAATCAAAGCCTACTCACAAGAACAATAATCCATACAACAAACCACCATATCAAACAGTCACTGCATCAAAATCCTACACCACCTAACTCCTCCTCACACTCCCAGCGCTATTAGCCGCCGCCCCCCTCGTCTGTCCCAAAGGCTCAGCAAGTGCTCTATTAGCACGCTGCGTTATGTCGGCAATCGAACTGGTCTTAGTAACACCACCACCACTACCACCACCACCTCCTCCTCCACTTTGAGCTACTGTCGAGCCTTCACTCTGCCTCACCGTTGAAGTGGTGTTATTCCCTGCGCCACACCCGCCAAGATCAATGCACACATCCGACGGTAATCCGCTAACCTCACTAAACGGAACAGCCGTAGACGAGCTAACAGACCCTTGCGTCAACAACGACGGCGGCGACACAGTAGCCGTAGCCGAGCTATTTGGTGCTGACGTCGCTACGGCCACGCCGGCTGAGGAGGCGGCGGCTGAGGAGGCGGCGGCTGCGGCTGCTGAAATGCCGGAGGCGGAAGTCGAGGTTCGTGCTTGTTCTGATTGTGATTGTGATTGTGCTGTATCTGTATCTGTGGCTGAGTTTGGATTTGGATTTGAAGGTGAGGAGAGATTGTTTAGGAGAGCTGGAGAGAGGCGGGAGAGTAGGGTGGCTAGTTGAGCGGCTTGGTCTATGTTGCCGTTGGAGAAGCGGAGGAGTTCGGAGAGCTTGGTTAGTGCTGAAATGCTTGTGGTGTCTGCGTCTGTGCTTGGGGCTGGTTGGGATGTGGATGTGCTTGGTGCGGCGGGGTTGTCGTTTGTGGGTTGCGAAGAGGAGGAGGACATGGCTACCTATGTATTGGTGTTTCTGATTTTGTCTTGCTGTGTTTCACTAGATGTCACTGAGTACATTACCACGAAGATACGTACAGGACCATAACGTACCATTGCTAGCACAATATTGAGGTCTAATAGAGAACGGCACATTGAACGTAAATGTCGTACACAAAGATGACCGAGCTGAGCTGATATCAAAGTCAAGCCAAGACAAAAGTAGGCACCAACTAATTAGGGGATATTGAGCAGAAGGAAGCGTGCTAGGAGCGCCCGGCCATATCTGAAAGGTGCAATGGAGACATGTTTTGCATAGTGGATTAAACATTGAATCCAGTGGTCATAACAGTCGTAAATATATCCAACTCAATGTTGCCATCCTACCAATTATCAAAACTTCCTCTTCACCCCAGTCACAGAAACCTGTCGAATGTGCTCATCGGCCCCTTTCCGTGCTCTAATCCTCTCAGACACCACACTAGCAGCAAACGCATCATCATCCTCCGTCAGATCCACAACATCAAGCACTCTATTCACAGCAGGCACATTGACAAGTTCCTGCAAGACTTCTGCGGCCGGTCTAGATATCTTTCGAGCCACATTCCCATGCTCTTCAGGTAAATAATCCTTGCAGAAATTCAACAAGCCCATTCCGCATTTTGCACACGCCTGTAGGAATGCGGGAAGGTTCGAATCAAGACACGCTTCCAGGTCCTTCGCAGTTCGTGGGCGAATAGACGCAATGTTGGCGAGAAGAGGATCAGTTGCTACAGATTCGACGGGTATGCGGAGAGTGGTTGCTAGACGGATGCGGAGAGATCGTAGCGCTTTGAGAAGGATTTTAGAGTCGGGCGACATGCTGGATATACTTGTCGACATTTGGCGTGTATTCTGGCTTGTAGGTACTGGTATACGAGATGGCGACAAAGCACCTGCAGTGGTGGGCTGACGTAGTTTTGAGGTGGGTGTGGTGATTGTGCGTTTTTCATAGAGCTCTTGTGATATGTGTTTGCGGATGATCTTGAGCCAGGAATCCCCGTGTCGTCTGATCATCACATCTCCTAAACCTTTGATCTGCTTGAGAGATGGTAGGTCTTGCGGGAGTGCTTGCGCAATAGCGGCCAGGACAGCGAATCGAATGGTGGTATATGCAGGAGCCGTTTCGCCTGCTTCCTGGTATGCTTGCTCTAAAGATTTATGATGCTTAAGAAAAGCAGAGAAAAGTCTTTCGGTGGGAGGATCCATGGATTCTCGGGTGAAGTTCACATCCTTAACAGTATTATGTACTTTCGTCTTAGATGCGCTTTCGCCAACTTCTTCGGGTCCTGCTGCGTTGTCTTCGACTTGACTTGGCATAGGCTTCTGCTCCTCGGCAAATGCTGGCAGTGGCGGTATAGGATTGAGCTGTCTCCGTTTCTCATCCATTGTCATGAAGAGCATATAGCCTGCATAAGCATCCGAAGCTGCATATTCAATCTGTTCTTGGTTTAGCTCCTTACTCCAGTCGCTTGTCCTAACTTTGCCCTTGTGCATCTCAAGACCACCAAGCCAATGCCTTGTCAGATTTGCCAGACTGACCATCTTCTTGTTGATTTTATTTGGTTGATTGCTGACTGTATATGTGACCAGGTTGTGTAGGTGACTCAGCTCAAACAAGCCTCGCGAGATTAGCTTGAAGTACTTCCTCAACCGTCGTCCGTCAGCACTCAAGATCGCGACACCTGTTTTGGTGATCTGTGGGGATTCGAGGATGAGGCGCAATGAAGGTGCCATAAGCTCATCGGGATTGCTCCCTTTGTGCAAGGCAATGTGAAATAGTACTATCAAGCTTTGCGAAGATAGCTGAATTAAAGAAGCATTCGTTTTGATGCCAGGAGAATACTGCGGCCGCCACTCCATGTCAAAACCAAGGACAGGCTCATCCAATAGAAGCTGAGCCGCTGCCTCAGACTCAGCGCGGGTCTTGCAATAGATGACATTGACCTTTTCTCCCCCAGGACCTCTGTAAAAGGTATGAGACCAATAGCGCTTGGGATACCGCACTGCAAGTGTCTTCTGCAGAAAAGAAGCTGGGATGTGATACGAAATTGCCGAAGTAGACGGCGTGAACAGTGGTAGATTTGGATAAAAAGTTTTTCCCAGTGGCGAGTCTGTACGTGATAGTTCTTCCAATGGCGCCTGTGCCTCATCGTCAACATATTCCTCCACTTCATCTATACCGGCAGCATCTTCACCTTCATCTTCATTTTCATCCTCAGATACAACTTCTGCCTGATCAGCAGGACCGAAAGAGTTCGCCACATAGCTTGGATCTTCAGCTTCGAAAGAATTGGCCAAGTCAAGGAAGTCTTGTTCGTCAAGATCACAGTCTAGAAGATCGTCGTCGTCTAATAAGTCATCAAACTCGTCATCAGATGTGGCACTTCGAGCAACTTCTTCAGCTAGACGAGCCATGATGAATAACACAGCAAGCAATTAAGCACATATGCATCATTCTCCTAGACGTGTAGATGAGTGTCACGCATTCGCCACCTCAGTGTCGCGTCGTAGTGTCAAAGAGGTACGAGCATATGCTGATCTTAGCCTGATTGAGATCCAAACCCCTTTTGTGCTCTAATTGAACAACACCAAAAAAACTAGTACAGGTTTGACTTATGAAAGGAATTTACTGACTCTCCCGAGGAATTATATGGCTTCGATGCTGCTCGCCACATCAAAAGCTGTAACACAAGGACCAAGAAGCAGGATAGAGTGCCTTGCAGTCAAAGAGAAGTCAGACCAGGGCACCAGAAAATCAGACCAAGAGGCAGAGATGTAGCGTGGAAAATATACTGATTGATAACGAAAGCTGAGATGCCCATCCCAACTTCGAAAACTATCTAGCGTGCTTGTATATACATTTGAGATAAAAAGGAATGTAAGAATCAGAAGATGATGAAAGAACTCCCCAACGATTAGAAACCGTCCTCTATACCCATACTATCGCTTGTTCCCACATCCATCAACAGAAAAGATAACAGTAAAGAAAAGATCAAACAGGAGGAGGCGTGATGCCACTCTACAACCCTTGAGAAAGAAGAAAAATTGTTTTTGGTGAGCAATGACTGAGAATGATTGGCGGGCCCAACCGACAACCACTCATAGATCAAGCACTGATGGTCGTGAAGAAGAAGACTGATGACGAGGACTCAAGAGCTGACAGTGGATCCGATGGCGAGCAACTTAAGCACCGAGACCTTGCTTGATGAGCTTGCCGAGAGTGGCGGACTAGATAGGATGTTAATATATGAAATAATTCAATGTTGCAATCAGGAGTAACTTACGTGCTCATCCCTCATCATGGTGAAGTGGTTACCATCCATGCTAGCAAACTGCATCACATCCTTGCCCAAGAGAGTAGCCCAACCGTTGTCAGTGAAGTCGGTACGGTTGTTGAGAAGCCACTTCATGGGAGCTGGGTCCTCACCCTCAGCAGGGGGAGGGCGGGGGTCGTTTGGCTTAGCGCAGACACCCTCACGAGCCCAGATGGCGAAGGTGGAAGGGGCTTGACCAGCAGGCATGGGCTGGGGTACATAGTCCTTGAGAGCCTTGATGGAGTACTCGAAATGAGGAAGGAGCCATTCAGGGCTGGATCCGGTACCACCGGTTCCGAGAAGTCCGATTTGGTCGAAGAAGTGGTGAAGACGAGCGGGAAGAGGCTGGTTGGCCATACTGGGGTTGGGAGAGTCGATGAGGACAAGCTTGGCGATCTTGTCACCACGTGCCATCAACTGGCAGGCAACCTCGTAAGCCACAACACCACCAGCAGACCATCCACCGATGTAGTAAGGACCTTCAGGTTGACGACGCTTGAGCTCGTTCATGTAGAGAGTGCTGACACCGTCAATACCGACGAGGTAGTCTTTGGGGTTCTTCATGAAAGGGCAGTTCATGCCGTAGATGGCGACGTCGTTGCCCATGTTGGGGATGGAGATGTAGGAGGTAGCGCTGCCCGATCCATCAGGGAAGAGAAAGAGCTTCTTTGATGCGGTCTTGGCGTTGCCCTGGAGGAGGACAGAAGTGGCAGGAGGGCACTTGGAGACGTCCTTCTGGCATGCACGGAGCTTAGCGCTGACAGCGCCGGCATCAACAGGCTTGCTGGCAGACTTGGCCTTTGCTGCAGGAGCGGGAGCTGCAGCCTTGGCCTTAGGCTTCATGTCGAGAGCCTCTTCGATTTGACCCATGGTAGCGTTGGTGACGAGGAAGGTGGAGGGAAGGTCGATACCGGTAGCTTCACGAAGCTCACCGAGGATGGTCAAACTCATAAGGGAGTCCATACCGAGCTCAGACAAGTCGCCGTCGTCAGTGATGTCGGACATCTCGACACCCATCTCACGAGCGATGATTTCACGAGCCAAGCTGACACCGCCGGAAGAGGCAGCAGCAGCAGGCTTCTTCTCTTCCTCATCAGCAACGGAAGGAGCTGAAGAAGGAGGTGTTGAGACGTCGTCGTAAGCGGCAGGCGTGGCAATGTCGGACTCGTCTTCGCTCTCAGAGTCGGACTCTTCCTCAACAGGAGCAGCAGAGGCACCCTCGAATTGAGAGAAGTACTTCTTCATCTCGCCAATACTGGGGTAGGTGGTAAAGAGGTCCGAGGGAATGTCGAGTTCAAGATCTTCACGGAACTTGGCGAGGATGGTGAGGGAAAGCAGGGAGTCAACACCAAGGTTGTCAAATGCAGCGTCGTCAACGAGCTCGGCCATGTCGACTTCAGTCTCGGTGGCAATAATGTTCATGACCTTGGTCACAACACCACCGGAACTGGCAGCCTTCTTGGGCTTGGGGGCCTTGACCTTCTTGGGTGCGGCAGCCTTTGGTGCAGGAGCAGCCTTGGCGGCAACGGGAGCAGCCTTGGGTGCGGCCTTTGGTGCAGGAGCGGCGGCAACAGGAGCGCTAGCAGCAGCGGAACCCTTGGCAGGAGGAAGGACCATGTTGAGGACACGGCGAGGAATCTGCTGGAACTTCAAGCCACCACAGACACCAACGATCTCATCACCCTCCATGATGTAAACATCACCAGCACGAACGTTTCCAGGTTCCTTGGGTTGAGGAATCATGCGGACGTATGAGCGGTAAGACTTCTCAGCGGAGAATGACTTAGCGAACTTCATCGAGCCCCATCCGTGAGAGATGTAGACGTTGTTGTCAGAGTCGACGAGATCGGTACCGTTCATGATGAATCCAGAAATGTGGCACAAGCTGTCGATCCAGAAGGCGGGGCACTTGTAGTCACCGTCGCGGGCATCAGCCTGGAACTTGACCTTGGCGACAGCCTCGGTGTCGACACCGTTGATGATGACCTCTTCCATACCACGGTACTCAGGGGCGTAGTCGACAAAGTTCTTGAAGAGCTTGTATGCCATACCACGGAGAACCTTGTGGGCAGCACCAGTAGCGAGCTTCTGCTCGAGGATCTCGATCTGGCTCTTGACCATGAAGGCAGTGGAGTTCCATTGCTCGGTCCAGCTCTCAATGTCCTCGAACTTTACAATGCAGTGAGCGTGGTCCTTGAGGAACTTGCCCTCGGGGGTGACAGTGCGCCACTTGAAGGTAGCTTGACCAGCCTCGAGGTCGGCGTTGGCCTCGATCTGAAGGTGCTCACCCTCTGGTGGTTGAGGAATCTTGGCGACAAAAGATGCAGGAACCTCCATCTTGCAGACGTTGATACCAATCTCGGGGCTATTAGGCCTGAGAGACTTGTACATGTACTCAGCGATAGTGAGAGCCTGGTCGGCGAAGAGGGAAGAAGGGCAAAGAGCAAGGCCATTGACCTTGTGTCCACTGACAGCCTTGATCAATCTAGGGTCGTTGATGTTGGTCTGAACAATGACGTGACCAGAGTTGGCGTGGAACTCCTCCTTAACGACACGGTGGCAAGAGTCGCTGAGACGCTTAGCGGGAGCAGCCTCAACAGCCGTGGGAGCAGCAACAGCAGCAGCCTCAATGGTCTTGGGAGCCTCACCCTTGGTAAGAGTCCAGGCGTTGTGGTAGTCGAGCCAGTAGTTCTTGGTATCGAAGGAGTAGGTGGGAAGGCGGAGAAGCTCGTGAGCAGCATTGAACTCGCGGTGGTACTCATCGAAGTTGATGTAGACACCGGCGTTGTAAAGAGTGCAGATGGTGCTGTTGATAGTCTTCCATGGGTCTTCACCACGGCGGAGAGAAGGAGCGGTGATGGGAGTACCCTCAACAGATGACCTGACCATGCCAGAGCAGACAGGGTGAGCACCAACTTCGAGCCAGGTGGTCTTCTCGTTGAAGACACCCTCGCTCTGGCCAACGACGAGGGCGGACCAGAAGTCGACGCACTCTCTGGCGTGGCGAGCAAGGTACTCAGGGCCGATAATGCCAGCCTCACGGATGACCTCACCAGTAAGAGGAGAGAGGACAGGGATTTGAGGCTTGTTGTAGACAACAGATGAGGCGAGAGCCTTGAAGGACTCCTCGATGGGCTCGACCTGAGCAGAGTGGAAGGCGAAGGGAACCTTGAGGAGAGTGGCCTTGAAACCCTTGGCGTTGAGAGCTTCGTGGGTAACGTTCATGAGCTCCATAGGTCCGCAAAGGACAGTCTCGGCAGGGCCGTTCTTGCAGGCAATCTCGGTCATCTTGTCACCAAGAGCAGCAGCAATGTCGTCGACACCACCACGGACAGCAAGCATACCGTGAGTGTACTCGGTGCACTTGGAGACGAGCTGCTCAGCACGGCGACCGACCAAGCGGACCATGTCGTTGGCAGAGAGCACACCAGCAACGTGGAGTGCAGCGTACTCGCCGAGAGAGTGACCGACAACAGCGACAGGCTTGACACCCCATGATGCCCACATGCGGGCGAGGGCAACCTGGATACAAGCCATACCGAGCTGGACAACGACGGGAGAGAGGGTGAGGACATCAGCTCCAGTCAAGAGGGGCAAGAAAGATGGAAGACCCTGGAGCTGAGCAATGTTGTCGAGCTGGTCGATGTCGGCCTTGAAAGATGGGAGATCCTCGTAGAGGGTCTGTCCGAGACCAGTGTACTGAGAGCCTTGGCCAGTGAAAGCGAAAGCAGTGGTAGCTGGGACCATGGCAACAGGGCTGTAGGTCTCCTTGATCTGAGCCTGGAGGAGCTGCTTGACCTGAGAGATATCAGATGCGATGAAAGAGACACGGTAGTTGTGCTGAATGCGACGGGCAGTGGTCGTGTAAGACAAACTGGGGAGGGTGGTGTCTGCGTGAGAGTCGAGGTAGCCAATCAAGTTGTTGATGTTCTTCTTGAGGGAAGAAATGGCACGACCAGTGACAGTGACGATCTGGTGAGTACGTCTGTCAACAGCGGCAGGTGCGACGCGGAGAGGACCCTCCTCAAGAAGAGCGGAAGTGTTACCACCAGCGGCAGAGAAGTTGTTCAAGAAGAACTTGCGGGGCTTGCTTCCCTTGCGAGGAGGAAGAGGAGTCGGCTTGACAGGAATGTTAACCTTGCGATCGGCCAAGTCCTTGGGGAAAGTCTTGTTGATGACACCCTTGATACCGACGTTGGGAGGGATAATGTCGTGTTCCATCATCATGAGAAGCTTGATGAGAGCGTTAACACCAGAGGCGGCCTCAGCGTGACCAATGTTTGCCTTGATGGCACCGAGGTAGAGAGGCTCGTCAGCCTTGCGGCGTCTGTTGGGGGGAGCAAAGGCGTTGGTGACAGAGGTCATCTCAATACCGTCACCAGCTTGGGTACCAGTACCGTGCATCTCAACGTAGACAACCTCGTGGGGATCAGTACCAGTCTCAGCGAGAACCTTCTTGAAGAGGAACTCCTGGTTACCAGCGTGAGGGTGAGTGATAGAAACAGCCTCAGCGGAGTGGTTTGTACCAGAACCGAGAATGCAACCCAAGATGTTGTCCTTGTCGGCAATGGCATCGTCGTAACGCTTGAGGATGATGGATGCACATCCATCACCACGGCAGTAACCGTCAGCGTCGTTGTCGTAAGTCTTGCAAGAACCAGTCTTGGACAAGAATTGACCCTTGGACAGACCAGAGAAAATATCGGGGTTGGTCATGACGTTGAGACCACCACAGACGGCAGTGTCAACATCACCAGCCCAGAGGGAAGTGCAGGCAAGCTGGATAGCGGCCATGGACGAAGAACAGGCGGTATCCATAGAGAAGGAAGGACCGCTGAACTTGAAGTAGTAGTTGATACGACCGGGAGCGAAAGCACGCACACCACCAGTGATGAAGTAGGTGTCGACGTTCTCAGCAGCGTTAATCTCACGCCAATCGTCGGAAGTCTGACCGTAGAAAGTACCAACACGGTGAAGCTTGGTAGAGGGAGTACGGTTGGGGACGTAACCGGACATCTCAAGAGCCTCGTAAGCGGTGGTCAAAGCAAGACGACCCATAGGGTCAGTCTGAGCAGCCTCACGAGGAGACATGTTGAAGAAACGAGGATCAAACAATCCAGGCTCCTTGATGAAACAACCGTACAGGGTGTGGGACTTGTTCTTGCCCTTACCAGTGGGATCGTAGTGAGTCTTGGCGTCGAATCGGTCAGAGGGAACTTCGCGGTGGACATCAAGACCGTTCATGAGGAGCTCCCAAAGAGCTTCGTGGGAAGCAGCATCGGGGAAACGACCAGCCATACCAACGATGGCAATCTTGTCGTTCTGGGTGCGGCCATTGGTCGAGAATTCCTTGTTGACCCAGGTGTTGTGGTCCTTGAGAGTAGGGTTGGTGATACCACCAGCCTTGAGAGCAGAGGCCAAGCTGTTGGAAACGTTGGTAACACCGATAGCGTGAACCTTGAGTGAAGCAGGCTTGGAGGCTACGACCTGAGCAACAACCTCCTCAAGGAGACGGTCCCAGCGGACAGCCTCACGAAGAACCTGCTCGAGAACGATTTCCATGAGCTCGAGAGTGTTCTTGGACTTGATGGCTTGACCAGTGAGGGCAGAGTGAACGATACCAGCGGGGACGAATTGGGAGAGGAGCTCCCTGCTGCCAGCGTCGAGGATCTTCTGAACATCGTTGTCGCTGAAGATGTGGTGGGCGTGGTAAGGAGCGTAAACAGGGATGGGGACCTTGTTGTTCTTGCTGAGGTCGGACTCGGCGAAAAGACGCTTGAGAGTAGAAGGAGGACCGCTGATGGTGACAGCAGCGGTGCTCACAGCACTGATGTAGGCCTTCTGGGAAGGGTCGACGCCAGTCTCCTCCTGAAACTTCTCAATAGCAGCTGCTGCGGCCTTCTCGTTGGTGCTGGTGACAATTGTAGACCAGCTGTCGGTGGAGGCACCGGAGCGCTCAAGAGCATCTCTGGCGATACCAACGCAGAGACCAGCTCTGAAGGAAATCTTGACGGCCTCAACAGCGAGGGGGATGAGCTCGCTGAGGGAGCGGGCAGAGGCAACGACAGCGGCAGCGACAAGACCAGTGCAGAGACCAATGGAGCGGGTCTCAGCGGGGAATGGAATTTCGGCTGGGTACTCCTCGTAGTAACTAGAAACATAATGTCAGTGGAAAGCATTGGTCGGGCGACTTCGAAATCTTCATACCCAATGTAGTGGGCAAGCTGGGAGATGGTGACGAGAGTGCTCTCAATCTCGGGAATCTTGATACCCTTGGAGAAGTAGGCCTCGACGACATTGCCAATGGTCAAGAAGTCAGGCATAGCCTCACGGCGAGTCCTGGGAAGCTTGCGGACTTCCTCACGGAGGGCCACAGCGGCACGCTCGAGGAAAGTGGTGACAACAGCATGGTCCTTGCGGAGCACGAGCTTGCGGAGAAGATGTTGCTGATCAGCGGTCTGATCACCGAAAAGAAGAATCTCAGACATTTCGATTGAGTGTGCTGAAGATGATATTATGGTTTAATATTAGGTAGTTGGAGTTAGAAGCTGTACTTTTGGTATAGCGAATGGACTGAAAGTAAGCTGGTCGAAAGATTCACCGAGAAAGAAGCGTCCTTGGGCGGAGGATACTACTAGAACAGGTGGAAGACTCGAAAGTGGTTGAAGGTAGATGATATCCGGATGGGCTCGGACGGGCAGTGATGTCGAGGAAAGAAAAGAGGTCGACGAAAGAGCGTAGGCGAACGAGTTGGGCAGACTAGTTCGACGACGGAAACGACGACGATGAGGTTGAAGAAGGGTGAAGGGAGGAAGAAAGGGTGGTGGATGGGCTGAAGGAGGAGAGAGAAAGGGCAGGGTGAGCTATGAGGTTTATATCAAAGAAAGGCGGCCCTTGCTTTGGGAGCAACGGGTTGAGATGGACATCCGAATGAATCGAAGAATGGTGATGGCACTGACTGCTTCTCACATGTGCGCGATCAAGATCAGCAGTAC